>Ga0210059_1001376_pt1 | contig 36352 bp, 28 predicted proteins | sample Ectturendosymbi2_FD_188042 | JGI IMG/M metagenome (GOLD analysis project Ga0210059, IMG submission 188042) | Ecteinascidia turbinata endosymbiont from Florida, USA - Sample 2 (SPAdes) (version 2) | ecosystem: Host-associated > Tunicates > Ascidians > Unclassified | place: Key West, Florida... | reverse complement strand
CGAGCCACAATATTGGCGCGTGGGATCGGATGATGACGTCATATAATTAACCAAAAAACAGACCCCCATCATGAGCCCATTGGCCCAAAACCCCCCATCAAAATTTTTAAAAAATGTTTTTTTTATTCTGAACTACTCGAAGCCACTATTCATTAAAGGGTTTAACAGCTCTCTAGCTCTATCTGCTGCCGAGTTATGACTGGCCAAAGTTTGGCCTGAAAACGCAAATTATGCTTTTTCTGAAATTTAGGAATTAGGCCCAAAACTGGGTTTTTGGCCCAAAATTTTGGCCACAGATATGCTAGCCAGTCAGTCAAGGGCTCTATAAACGCGGATTATCATGTAGTTTGCAACAAAAGTTTGAGCCAAAAGAATGGGTCAATGAATTGGGGCCGAGGACCGGCCAAAGATGGCATACTTTTCCAAAGCATGTCGTCTCTGTGAAGTCACCTCCAGAAAACCTCCAACCGAAACAGAAAATTGTTTTTTTCGATTTTGACTACAAAACTTGCTGAATCCGTAGAGGGTTTGAACAGCTCTCTAGCTCAATCGCCTGACGAGTTATAGGATTGCAAGTATTACAAGAAAAGTGGCGCACGCAGGACTGACAGGTAGCTGGACTCCTTTATCTTCATACGATTTTCCTGTGGTACACACAGGCTTCCAGAAGTGACGTTTCCAAATGTAATGGTTGAAGGAGTTTAAGTTGTTAGCCTACAGTGAAATTCATGAAGGGTCACTTTGCAAATGGTGTGTTGCGTGCGTTTGCACCTGATGTTGTTAGCTAAGGCCCTTGGTATGTTTATGTTGGTAAAATCAGCTCACAAAAATAGGAAAAAGCGAAAGAAGAGAACTTTTGCGCAGAGAATATTGATGCGTTTCGTAAATTTTGCAAAAATGAAGGAAACGTGGACGTGAGAAATATGCTTTCCGAAAGTTGAAAAAAAATCGTAGATCAAAACAAAACTCGGCTAAAACAAGCAATCAAGTTTGTCGAGTTTTGCGGTAGTCAGGAAACAAAATCAAAGAAACAAGATGGCAGTTTAGTTGGAAGGACCCCAGTTTTCGTGGTGACAGTAGTCAATTAATTGTTTATCCACAAATTATGCGCTTTCCTTGACTATTCTAATTGCAAGCAATTTTTCTTTTCCAAGGCCTTTGCTTCCGTAACGTCAGCCCCCCTTGGAAAAATCCTGGCTGCGCCCTGTGTACTGGGGTTCCGTGAGTTTGAGGGTTCCGTGAGGGTTCCTCGTTTTTCAGGGAAAGTTATTTTTTGTTTCAGTATGTTAATGCGTCATTTTGAAAATTTTCAGATCACCGCACCGCATTCAGACTCCAAGTAGGCCAGTTAGTTATACAGTAGCACTGTTGCCACCCTGATGTTACGGAAAAGTACTAGATTTCATGAAAAAAACACTAGATTCACAAAAAAAGCCTACATTTCAAATAGGTGAAAGATTTGTCAGATCACAAGAAAACTGGTGTTAATATATTTATTATTTTAAATTGTCTCACGACAAATGGCCCATGGAACACACACACACGCAAACGATTATTCATTTACGCCTTAAATCTTTCAATATATCTTGAGGGCAACACCTTTATACATGGTAAATTACCACATTAGGAGAAAAATACCAATCACACATCCATGCCATTACTCTTACACAGGCTTGCACAACATACGGCCCGCGAGAGTTTTCGCAATTGTAGAAAATGTTGCAACCAGCCCAGAGGCTACTCTAGGTCAAACGCGCCACTCGGGCTAATGTAATTTGTACGGAGGCCAATTACTATTGCATTTGTAACAGTTCGCGGCTTGCGCACTGAAATTTCTATTTGCTCTCATTCAGGCTGGCATTACTGTTGCTCTATGACGTTGGAAACCCTGTTATGAATTTTATTAATGTTAAAATGATTGGTTTCGTGTCATGGTTTGATCAACGCAAAAGCACGAGTAAACAACTATTTCCTGCAACATCCGTTTATACGTTCCAATTTAACTGGGCAACGGATACGATGACAAACTATGCAACAACCTTGCACATCGTCTTATTTGCTGTTTTGCCTTACGTCACCATCTGCCATTCAACTCATTTTACAATCAATTCGTTTCTTCGCATTCAGGTTTCCTTCCACTTTGGTTTCAAGAATTGCTTTTTCTACTGTTATTTGCAAAGTTCCATTAGAATTCGTCGAAAGAGGTGAAAATTGTTCATGAAACGCAATCAGAAACCCACAATAACCATAACAATGAGACAGAAAATAATTTATTTCGCCTTTGAAATACTTCAATCCTGCAGCATCGAGTATGTTGAATGGACAACGATGCACGTCAACGTCATAATAGGGATCATGTTACTGATTTTGACAACAGAATCTACCCCTGCTATTAGCATATTGCATAATTTCATCGTAATACCTTTTTTCAATGAAACCAAAATATGGCATAATGAGATGTGTTTATGCAAACAAATGCACTGTGTCTGATCAATCATTTTCTGTCGTTTACCCTTCTTGTTTTCTGTTTATATTCCAAACACATAATTAAGAAAATGCATTTCTTGCAAATGTTTGGATCTGCGTTATTGCGATTAGCAGTTTTTCCATTGGATTCGACCCCATCTATGTTTTCATGATCGCGAAGAAAATCGACAGAAAGAGCAACTTACCAAACTCTAGACGGACGTCTTGTGGCTCAGACATGGAAAAGTGAGCATTGAAACTGGATAAACAATTTGTTGGTGTTTCCATCAACTGGTAAACTGTTATAGTTTCGGAGGTTTTTGTTTCACTGGTTTTATTTATCTGCAAGGTGTGGAAGTGGCAGTGACCACACTTTCACTATTGTAGACCCCAATTGATTATGATCTTTTAAATGGAGGTTGGCTGTAACTAAAATGTCGCTTGAAGTAGCCCACTCGAAAATTGAAAACTTAGAAAGCACTATATCAGAGTTGCAGACACGCATTCAAACAATGGAGCGGAGCTATAATGAGCAACGGATATTAGACGAACTTCGTTGGAAAGAATACAACATTCTTTTACCTGTAATCACTCAGAACAGTGAAATTGAAACTACAGACCAGCTCAAGTCCACCGTGCGTACTTTCATAGTAGACAAGTTGCGTTTCTCTCAGGATCGCATGAACGAAATACAGTTTTGCAACATTCATCGCCTTCCAAAAAGAACTTCAGCAATTCAATCTACTCCTGACGTTTCTTCGGTACGTTCAAGTCCCATTGTGATAAAACTTGCTCGAATCACGGATAAGTTGACGCTGGTAAAGTTTTCGCAAGATGCTCGACAGCATAATGCCAATGTAACGCTCCACTTACCTCTATCGATGCAGAAGCAAAGAGCTTCGATAATGAAATCGGCCTCTCGCTTGTACAAAGCAGGCAGAAAGATCCTTGGAAAATTGAAGTTGCCAATTACTGCTTACATGCCGATGGTGAGCGTGTTTCAACATAAAAATGCATTACGGTTAGTCGTCACATGTAAAACGTTATCCTTTTTTGCTTCTATGGGTACGTTCAATTCTCTGCAAACAGCATGGTTATAATATTTAAGCCAAGTGATGTATCTGCATCGTAATATTTTGATACGTCACCTAAATGCACATAGCATATTCGCATTTAAAAGAAATTGCAAGCTTGAACAATTGTCCCTCGTTGCTGCCTGTTATAACTTTGATGGTATTTGTGTATCAGAAAGTTGGCTAGATTCTACCATCGACAATGATTGTATTTCCTTGCATGGTTGTCTTAGACCTTTCCGACTAGACCGCAACAGTCATGGTGGAGGGGTCATGGCGTATGTAAAATCCGACATACTGTGCACTCGAAAGCTTGACTTAGAAGTCGCAGGCATAGAAATTATGTGGCTTGATATTTCATTGTGCAACTCAAAAACATTGCTTCTCGGTTCTTGTTATCAACCTCCAAATCATAATGTTACGCAAAAGCAAAATTTCAAAGATTGCCTTAGCATACCAATAAATGCTTCACTTCACGATGCGTCAAAAATTGTTCTGCTAGCTGGCGATTTTAATGATCGCTCAGTGGACAAACCACTTCACTTACAATCTGAACTATTCCGTTTACTCTCGTCCTGTTGTTTTGACCAACTAATAGTGTCACCCACACGGAATTCCAGCACCCTGGACTGGTTCGGCATCGACAACATTTCTCTCGTGTTGGATTCAGGTGTTTTGCCACCTTTAAACAATCTCGATCATTCATTAATTTTCACTACCTTGAACTGCCTGCTTCCAAATTCTCCACCTTCATCGAGATTGTTATGGGACTACGCCACGCTGATTTCACTAATCTAAATGATGCTCTCTTATGTGTACCCTGTGAAGACATCGTTGCAAATTCTCCTAATGTTGCTTTAGCTTTAGCAAATATAGCGGACATAATTAATCAATGCGCTCTTCAGTACATTCCTACAAAAAAGTAATCTCACGCAATGCACCTACTCAATCAAGCAAACCCTGGTTGTCCTTAAATTTGAAATGTTTAAAGATCTTCTGGGAACCGAACAATCGTCCACTGCTCCTTTGAACTGGCAATGATGTGTGCTACGACAATGTCTCTAAAGTCAATTTGTTTAATAGGCATTTCCCTTCAATATCCAGTGTTCCGGATGAAATTCTTTCCAAACCGCTTCCACCCTTCAACTACATAACTAATCTGCGAATACCTCCATTTACTATCGAACCGTTTGCTGTCTATCGTGTTTTACCAGGTCTGAATTCAAGAAAATCAAAAGGTTTTTATGATTTACCAAACCAATTGCTTAATTCATGTTTTTTGTCGCTAGCTATACTGTTTAGTCTCCTTTTAACTTCATTCTTGCACCCAACCGGTATCCAAGGTCGTGGAAAATTGCGGCGGTCATGCCTTTGCACAAATCAGGTCCAACATATGACATATCTACCCATAGACCTATTGCTATACTTCCGTCAGTTTTTAAAGTTTTCGAAAAATTAATACATAATCATTTGTACACATACTTAAAATCTAACAATCTTCTTTTCGGTCGAATTCCGGTTTTCGCAAGCACCACTCTACCACTTCCAATCTGCTTGAAGTGTCTCACAGACTGCTCCAAGCCAAAGATAACGGTTATCCATCACGCGTGGTGTTCCTGGATATTTCCAAAGCATTTGACAAAATTGTTCATTCCGGCCTCCTTTGTAAGCTGCAACATTTAGGTGTAAGCGGATCGTTTTTTAACTTAATGGAGTCTTACCTACTAGGCAGATCCCAGTTTGTACAAATTTCAAATACCAACTCAGATATATTGCATACGAGTTGTGGAGTTCCACAAGGTTCCGTTTTTGGTCTATTGCTTTTTGTGGTGTATGTAAATGACATTTCAAAAAATATAGAATCTTCTATTTCCCTCTTTGCTGACGACATCGTTCTATCTTACTTCTCAAAATGCCCTTACAATCTACATAGCGTTTTGTTAAGTGATTTGAAAACTTTACAATCTCGGGCTGACCTTGGGAGCATCAGTTTCAATGAATCTAAAACCAACGTCGTTGCTCTATCGTCCAATGTTTCTCATCATCCACCTCTCCAGTTAGCTAACTATATTTTATCTGAGGAAGACTCTCATAAACAACTTGGTCTTATTTTCCACCGTTCCTTATCCTGGCATACACACGTATTATCATTGTATCACAAGGTTATCACATGACTGAACGTTCTTAGAAAACTTAGATTATCAGTGCCAAGGTACACACTCCTAATTTTATGTCGTTCCTATATTCTACCTCTACTTGATTACGGTGATGTCATTTACGATAACATCTCTACTGTAGACAGTCATCGCCTGGAAAACCTACAAACAACAGCTGCTAATTTTATCCTAGGTTGTATGCAAACCACTTCGCACTTGAAAATCCTACATGAACTCTCGATGTCACCTCTGAATCTTCGTCGAAATTGCCACATTTTATTTGCTTTCCATAAAATTCTTCTTGGACCATGCCCTACATTTTTAGCCACTCTAACCCCTAAACTCTTTCGTGACCTAAGTAATCACTGTCTGCGTCATGTTATGAACGTTCAACTACCGTTATGTCGAACTGCATTGTTCCATAGTTCATTTTTCTTGAAAGCTTCAAGACTGTGGAATTCTCTACCTTCATCTGTTCAATCGCTGGGACCAAATTTGTCTCGCTTCAAAGTAACTGTTTTAAGCTGTGGAAGGTCGCATCAAGTGCTGCATCTCTGTGGCGTGAATCCGCGAGCCACGTCCTGGTTATGTGTGCTTCGTTTAAGTCACAGTCCGTTGAACCCAGACTATAAACACTATCGTTTGTGTTCATGCAGCCTTTCCCAGACAGAAACTCACATTTTGCTAGAATGCGACCTGACCAGAGTTCCACGTCAGGTTATGTTACATTCTATTAGAAATATTCTTTTGAAAGAACAGGTGTTCACATTATCTCAACTAAATAGACTCAGTCAAGCTGCATGGAAGCGTATGCTCTTATTTGCCCACGCAAAACTAAAACGCCTTTCCATCTTGCAATTATACGACGCAGTTTGTGACTATCTTTCAACCGCTTTGGCGTATTTGTAACGACTCGTGTTTCTTGCGCTGGGGTATCAACATTCTTTGTCAATGGTGTATTATCATTGTTTTTCATTTTTTGCGTCTTTATTTATTACTGTTTCATTAATGCATCTTCTTTCGCCTCTCTATATTGGCATTTTACTATCATGTTGTCGCAACTGGTCCCAGCAAATGGTATTCCAGGCTCTGGCCTGCCGTCGTTTGCCGTTAAATAAAATAAATATAAAGAAAAAATGAATAAAATGCCGCTGTTGCTAAATATTGCAGTGCTTGTCAATTATGTAAGCACAGGTTTGAGACAAGTTGAAGACTGTTTTGCTCAGTAGGATAATAAAATTTCTGGAAATATTTTATCAAAACATGGATCTTTATTTCGAAGTATGTATAGGGAAACTAAATCTTTTGACCTTTTTTCTGTATACCTGGCTACGAGTTTCATTCTGTCCTGATCGTTCGGTCTGCGTCTTGATTAAAACTGAAATGATCTCATTTTCGGAAATGTTGCGAAGAGAACTTTATCTGTGACCGTTTGCAAAAAAGTTGCACCACGGTTGAACAAGCACGATGACGTCATCGAATGAAATTTCATGAAAATTGCTCCCTCCCCGAAATGAAGAGCTGGTTGCACTCCTGGGCTGTGCGCTTGTCCATCAGATCGATGTATAACACTGGTATACAAAAAAAAAAGTTTTTTTGAGTTGTTTCAGATCTGTGAATTGATTTGGAATGTTTCGAGGCTGCTGAATTGAAAAATGAACTCAGTTTTTCTCTACTCAGTTTTTCTCTATCACGTCACGATTTTTTGCAACATTAGGATTTTTGTTCAAAAATGTCAAAAATGCTATCCAAATACTATAGTTAACCCCTTTTAATGATTGTCACTGCAATGAAAATATATTTAACACTTTCCACGCCATGCCACATTCCATAACGTGCAGATTTTTATACAGATAGCTACACCACATTTCAGAGCGCCGCGTAGTTCTTTGCGCAGATAGCCAAGCGACGTTCCAAAATGTCTAACTGTACATGGCTGACGTGCCCTGCAGACAATTGTGGCAATCAACACGACTCGACGCGCCAGACGCTGAGTCGTTGAGTGTTAACTAGTTGTTCCTCTTAATTGACATTGACATAACCTGTTTCATCACTTAGGTTAAATGTCTTCAATGAAAAGAAAATACTCCAACAATCCTGATGTATTTTGCTACATTTGTGGAAGTTTTACACCAACAGCACAAAGACAGTCCATCTACGACTTTGTGTAAAGAGCCTATTTTGCTGATTTTAAAATCAAGCTTAGAGATCAAGATAAAGCATGGTTTCCAAATAAAGTCTGCACAAGCTGTGTGGAAACTTTGAGATCATGGTCCCATGGAAAAGACCTTCCTTTTGGCATTCCAGTGATCTGGAGGGAACACATGGACCATGTTGCAGATTGTTACTTATGCATGGTAATTGTGAAAGGCTTCCATAAGAAAAATAAACATTCCACTTCGATAACCAAACTTCAATTCAGCTTTGAAAGGCCTGCTCCTCATGTGTTTGATGCGCCCAAGCCTGTATTCAACTACCTTCCCTACCTTGAAGATGATACTCTCAGATATTCTTCAACTGAAACAGCTGATGATGACATGTCTGTCAATAGTTTTAGCAAAAGTTGTTGGTTATTGCCTGATGCCTCCCTCTTTATTTGACCAGGCTGAAATAAATGACTTAATTCGTGATTTGAATCTACCCAAACAATCATCTGAGCTGCTGGCATCAAGATTACAAGAAAAGCACCTGCTTCATCCTGGAACAAATGTCACATTTTATCCAAACTGACAGCAAGAATTTTTTCAGTTTTTCATTTCCAGTGATGGTTTGGTGTATTTCCATGATCTAAAATCCCTCTAAGAGGCAATGAGTTTGACACAATACACATATGAAGAATGGAGGCTCTTCATGGCTGGTTTGAAATGAAGTTTTAACTGAATGTCCAATAGTCATGGATCCATACTTTTATGGTAATAAATATGGATCCATATCTATTGGACACGCAGTGAAGCTTGAAGAAGAACATGATACCGTCAAGTTGGTTCTGCAAATGCTTCCAATCTGTTGTACACGTTTTTTTTAACTAAATCATATAACTACCAAGATTTGGTCATTGAGTTGTTGGCAATTTACCACATTTTGGGATGCACTATGAGCATCAAGCTGCATTATTCAAAATTTGATTCTGACAAATTTCCAGATAACTTGGTTAAGTGCAAGGTGAGCGTTTTCACCAGGACTTAAATTATGGAGGATCGTTATCAGGGGTGGAGGGCCACGCACATGATTGCAGACTATTTCTGGAGCCTGAAATGAGACTGCCCCAATAAATCACATGAGAGAAGATCACTGAAACACAAATTTCTAAGTTTTTAATTTTAAATCAAGATTTAACTGCTCAAAATGACTTTCTGCTTCTTTTGTGTCTGAACACCATCCAGTTTTGTTTGAAAATCTGTAGATGTACATAGGTTTAGGAGCAAGCGCATTTTGGGGGTGCGAAGAATATTCGCCCGAATGTTCCAAACTTGCCCGTATGTTTTGTTGGACTTTGCCTACAAAATTTCTCCACAAAGGTCAGAGATCATGAAGACCTTTTTTGGTAAGACTCCAAAAATAGGTCTTCATGTGTTTTTCTGGAAATGTTGAGCACCATTTTTTGAAATGAAACAACGCTGAGCCACATTTTGCCCAAATTTCCAGCGATTTTGCGACAAAATAAAAACATTTTCGACAAATAAAAACTTTTGAGGGTGCGCTTACACCCCCGTCTCCTATGCTACTTGGTGTAGTGCAACATAATGAGTTTTATTGTCTCTAGTGTGACATGTTATCTGTCCATTTATGCTCTAATTGTAACCACATAGTGACAAAGGAATGAAATTAGAATAAGCACTGGATCTATTTTAAAGCATCCACTTTACTCTTAGGCATACGATTTCGTAAAACCACTTGTATGTTGTTGCAAAAAACTGTGATGTGATAGACAAAAACTGACATCAGATATTCAATCAGCACCCTGAAATTAGTCTAAATCAGTTAAAAAAGTTGAAACAACTAAATGCGTGTATACCTGTGTTATCTATCGGTATTGACCTGTTTCAGCCATCCTTTGAAGCTATCATCTTTGAGTCAATTCAGGTTAATAGGTTTTCAAAAACGTTGGATTTTTGGGTGGGGTTCTATCAAGATTTACGTTAACCGCTTCACTTGTATTCGACAGTGAACAAGTGCACAGGCATTTATATTGGTATGAGGGAAAACTTAATTTAGGCAGTGCCTAGCCCTAGAGCATCGAATGACATTATTTGAAAATAATTGTAACATGGTTACTTGATTGCATGCTTATAGGCCTACTGCCAGCCTATACTGGTTCGGTGCAAATTAAAGGCCAGACCATTCTAAATACTGAACCTACATGCGTATCTTTGATTCCCTATCTCTTAAATCACTCAATGTACATTACTCAACTTTAGGATTATCAAACATAGCTAGATTAATTATTTCCATGATCATGTGGACCATGTGTCTATCAGGCAGCAATCGCAGCAGCTTGCAGGTGAGGCCGCGATGCCATGCAGTGTCATAGGCTGCTGTGAGATCTATAAACACAGCTCCAGTCTCTCGCTTAGCCGAAAAGCTATCCTCAATGTCCTGAGTCAGCAAGGTGACCTAATCTACGGTCGAACTGCCGTGTAGAAAGCGCGCCTGTCATGCGGGAGCAATGTGTCGACTATATGCTCGACACGATCGTAGATGAGTCTCTCGAGGATGTTAAAGGGGACACCAGAAGAGACATAGGGCGATAACCCTTTGGGTCCCCCTAAAGACTTTTCAGGATTTGGGATCGCAACTATTTGTTCTCTTCTCCAGATCTTTGGAATTTTGAGTTGGCGCAAGAAGTGAGGAAGTCTCAAAACCAAGATTTGAGGGCAGACCCATCCTGGGGCATAAACCCAGGGAAAACACTTTCCCGGCTTCAAGCGCCTGAGGACGGAAGAAAGCTTCTCTGGCCTGAAACGGCCAGAGCTACTGTTTCCCTCAGGTGTTCCAACCTTTCATACGTCAGACAGCTGCTTGTTGACGAGCCTTTTGGACTCGCGGCTCCCAATCTTTGTGCCCCGGTCTTCACGTGTTGTGTGGCGTTGGAGTTTTCTGGGAGGTGGCAAGGTAAAAGGACCTGCCAGTGAGTTTTTTGATGTTTCACGCCTTGGGGCTAGAGTGCGCCAAGTCGATGGAATTGACAGCTTCTTCCCAACGATCCTGCTTCTACTGTTCCATCCGAGAAAGTAAAGACAAAGCGGCTCTGTCGAAATTAGTCCCTATTGGGGCTCGGAGGAAGGAGCGATGAAGCGTCTCACATTCTTTGTCCCAGCATAGCACATAGTTCTTGCGGCGTCGTGGGATGCATTTTTAGCAGCATATAACAGGCTCTCGCAAAATGCTTGATATGCGTTCTCGATGTTTTTTGTGTCCGAATGTGGCTATGTCGTAACGGATTCACCCGTGAGAAGGCAAAAGCGTTTTTAATCACCTTTACAAAAGTTCCAACGCTTCAAGAGATCGCTCTAGGCAGGATCTTTGAGCCTCGGTGACGTTATAAGATAGGGTCGATGTTGTGACCGCGGGAACTTTCCTAGAACACGTCTGTTCGGTAGTTGGTTGACCTGGAGAACACTCGCAAACGCCAGGTTCGGGTATGTTCCGACGTTCCATAGGTGAGAGGAGAAACATGGCAGCTCCGTTTGGGTTGTACAGCAGCCAGAGATTGTAGGCTCTTACCCAGGAGTGGCGGGAAGGTTATTTCATCAGATAAAGGTAATGCAAGATCACCACACACAGAGAAATTGTGGTTTGAGCAGTTGTTAAATGATTTCACGACGCTGGATACAGAGGTATGGTTTAAACTTCATAAAAGTGACCACAACTTGGCCATTTGTGGTGTTTATCACACCAAATGTAAAAATTCAAATCATGCTGCTTTGTCCTGATACGCAGCCAGTGAGAAGTATAAAAGAACAAGACAGCAGAGCAATCTCAAGTTGATACCTTGGTCAAAAACTCTCAAGATTCCAACTCTATGGAAGAAAAATTTTGCGAAGGCAGAATATTTATTTGCGGCGTTCATAGCTGAGCACCATATATCTCAGCCAAAATAACCACCTGTTTCCAGCACAGAAAGTGCAATAGCATGAAAACTCATATTTAATGAAACGGAAGTCAGTTATGTTATGCAACATGTTATTGCATGACAAGAGACGTTGGTCTTGAAACAGTATTCCTAAAACAAATTGTTTTCACCTTTGTTGGTGAAAGCATGCCCACTGATTTTGCTGTTCAACACGTTTTGGCATTAGTTGTTCGTTATTTTCACGAAAATCTGCTAAACCTGTGGATTCCTTGCCTAATGTTGTGGAGGTGGATGATGTATCTGGACAAGGAGTTTACAATGTTCTAAAGCAATTTTTTCAAGAACTAAGCTTTGCTTTCGCATAGTGACAATTATGCAACAATGACTGGTGGAAAAAGCAATTCCAAGCGAAATTGAGGATAGATGTTCTGTCGGTTTTTGTATTATGATGCACACGTCATTCGTTTGCATTTTTGTGCAAAACATACTTGCAGCTGTGTTCCTGGTTGGTTGGAAACTTTCATAAAAAATGTGTGCTGTTATTTTATTCGGAGTAGAAAGAAACAGCAAACCTTTTGCTTTGCTGTTACTTGAAGCTTGTAGCCAGGTAAAACAAAATATGCTGAAGTTGAGCCAAACACGTTAGTCATCACTTAGGCATGTGGTTGAAAGAATTTTAGAACAATGACTCTCACTGGCACATTCTTTTTGAAGGCCTCTGAAACTTGTATGGTGGATGAAGCATTGTCCATTTGCAAGACAATGTTAAACCCAAGAACAAAGCACATTCTTTCATTTTTATGCTTGTTTTGCAAATATTGCAAGGTTCAATACACGATTCCACTCAGAACATAATTCCATAATTCCACTCAGAATTCCGGCTGTATCAAGTGACTCAAGTCAACAAGTCAACGTGAGATGAACAGTGTAGCATCTTAGCGGTCGATAGTTAGGGTTTTGCTCTCTGCTACATTTCGGAGACCATAAAGTTTGAAACGGTGGTCGTTTGAAAAAGATGAAAACGTTTGTTTTGGAATTATCCGGCTTGAAAGTATACAATAAATAGGCTTTGATTAAGCCCACAGTTTCATAAGCTCATTAAGCCCACTGTTTAATAAGCCGACCCGCTTAATAAGCCCAACATTGTCCGGTCCGGAATTGCTCCATTAATTCCTGTAATAATAAAAATTTATAAACACAAAACCCCGCTTAAACAGCCCGATTTTCGAACACATTTGCTTAAAGTTGGGGAAAAAACGTCGCAAGTCACACTTATTTGTCTTGCTTTCGGCGGTTTGACACCTCGTTACGCTGCAGACCTAGTTCATGATTCAACTGTTTGGTCACAGATCGTTTATTTGTGCGGTAATGGATAGGCACGACAACTCGTGCTCTGTAGAATTCATTTTCAAAATGGCGACAGTTTTTATTTTGGACTGTTGTGCGCCACCATTAACCAATGACGCAAAATAATCTTGATGTTTGTGCACAAAAGTGAATATTGCTTTACCGTATGAAACAAAGAAAATAGCTCGTTGCCTGCAGCTATTGCGTAGAGTGTTAATTGGTTTAGCAACTTTTAGCGATAATACTGTCGGCCATACTCAATTATGCCCATGAGAGTGGCAAAAAAGTTTTCTCCCAGTAAATAGGCCCACTCGCTTTATGAGCCCAAAATCCTTCGGTTCCGAGGTGAGATTAATAGGCGGGAACTTCTGTATTAAAAGTCCTACTTCTGTTTTTGCCATTTTCAAGAACATGTAAGTTTCCCTTTTTGTAGAAAACTTTGCTTGTCACAATAATATTGTGAAGTAACATATGGTAAGAGCGCATTTAGCTAGGCAACTTGAATTACCCTATATCTTGAAAATGCAAAGTTTAATACAAAGATCCCAATACAAACACCTGTACACGTACTCCACTAGTGCAGCCACGGCTTTCGTGCGGCAGATGTACATGCTACTAGTAAACCTGACTAACATTTTGTCTTGTTTAAGCAAATTTATCAAATCCATTATCTAGATTTTTGAAACTTCAGTTGAATATTTTTGCTGTGAGATAATTTTTGCAGACGATATTGCGAGTGGTAACGTTGTCAGGTACAAAAACTAGTATGAATGAAAGGGTACATTTAATCACTGATGGTATTGTTTCAATCGTAGATTCGAGACCGTCTGCCAACTGAAACACTATTGAAAGGAATGCAGGCAGGAATGCAACGTTAACTCTATTACGGATGGTTGGGCCAGGCTCGCCACCAAATGTGGGTGGGCCTTGCAACTTTTGTCAGGACTACCTAAAAGCACCTAATAACTTTGAGGTCCTTGTGAAATTCGAATTTCCATTGCAACGTAGAGATTGGCTGTGAAACCCCAGCAACGGTTTAGCACTGACCAAAAAGTGCAAAAATTCTTAAAGAGTTGCCTATGGTAACTCCAGGAAAACGTAAACTAACACAATGTGAACATAATGTGCTGTTTCTGTCACCAGACATAGTCTCCTGGCTACAGACTTTGATCTACTGGTGTGATAACAATACAGTATTTGTTGCTGACGTTTAGAGAATCTATGCAAACTCTCTTCCTCAGAAGATGCAGACAAGAAACAAAATCTTGTGTGTGTGTGCAAAACCAAAGCGTACACATACACTGCATTTATCTTTAGAAATGAAAACTTGAGGGATAGCCTATGTCAAGGGTGTGGGTATCTTTGAATGCTACCATTTCGGCAAAACGGATCAGGTGTCGTGTGTCTTTGGCGCATAATGGATCAGGTGTGTTTGGGGCGAAACGTTTTTTCTTTCATCGACGAGATGTGTGAAAATTTTTAGAAGCAAGTTTAAGGCTATGAGCTTTCAAGGCTTGCCCTGGTTGCAAATGCTAGCGTCTGATAAAACGTCATCTGGAACCAAAGTGGTGTAGTAGATAGGTGCGTTCAACACTTGACCAGCGGAATAGGACATTTCGCTGATGCCGGGGTGCAACAGTCCCCACGCTAAATTTAGTTATATATGTGAACATATGTGAAGGGTATTCCTACACCATGACTTGGTATGAAGAAAAAACGCATTAAAAGGCGCATGATGTTTTTTACGCACAAACAAAAATTCCTCTCAAAAAAATCCCCTTCGTAGGGGTACCATTGCATACAATTTGTATGATATGTATGTTTCGCTGCGCAGATACGATTTTTTGTGAACGTGATTAAAAATGGACGTCGGGAAGTTAAAAATAGTTTGGTCCTGAAATAACGGATGTCACATACCCCCGGAAAACGTAATCAAATCATTGGTTGCATTACGCCCCTTCCTTCCTGACTCGTATGGCGTTTGAAGGATTCCTGAGGATTAACAATCGTGATCTGTTTTGCCCCTAACAAAAATAATCAAAAGGTCGTAGAAGAAAAAGCGGTTTGACATGGCCACAACCATTCGTAATAACAACCAACATGTGAAGATTTCTCATATCACTTCGAAAGTTTCAGCAGTTTGCAGGGTTCAACAGTACCTTATTGTTATAAAGTTTCACGTGGCCAAATTGAGGTCTGTTGCAGAAAAAAGTGGTACAGGAACAAAAGGATAAAAATGGCTTACTGATGCCAACATTTTTATCTATCTCTCACGTTTTGGCAATTTCAGCATATTTCTGGTTAAATACCAACCATTTACATTTTCAATCAAATGGCCTGTCTCAAGATAAATCTTGCAAGGAGATATTTACCGAGAAGGACAAAGACAATTTCAGATAAGACTTTTCTGAGAAATGATTAGAATATGAAATGTCATCTTTTTACTTTGAACGTTTCTGCAAATGTCAAATTTGCTGTGCAATGTTTTGACATTTTCGGGAAGGACAAATGCCCCAAATGCCCCCTCTGCTTCCGCGCCTGGCACAGTCTCATAGGTATTGCTAAAAGTTATCGATATAAAGTTGAAATAACCGAGCCGGGTTCCCTTTTTTGCAATTTGTAGGTAAAGCCTGCAGTGGGTGAAATGATTCAGAAACAACAATTGAGTAGAAATTTCGTATTAAAGAATGGTACAGAAGGTGAAAGCAGTGCCAAATTCTCCTTCCATATTGCCACTATGATATATACATACACAACAATGATGTGTTGTATCGCGCAATTTTAACGTCTTGAAGCTCGCATATTGGTGCGCTGAAGCGCTGAAAAGTCGTTAGCGAACCTGGTGTGTTTTGGACAAAGCGAAATTTTATTTGCAATTTTAATGGGAGAGAAACGAAACTTCGCTTTCATTTTTTGGTTCAGATTCCAGGCTGTTGAGGTGATTGGTGGTTTTCACGAGCGTTACTAGCGTTGAGATACCAGTTCTAAAATTGACGTTTCTTCCCAAATCAGTAAATTTTCATTTCTCTCCCGTTGAAAATGCAAATAAACTTTCGCTTGATTTAACTGCTGTACTGTTGTCAAAATCGTTAAAATGTGGTTAAAAGAGAAATGGCTTTTGTAAAACCTGCGCAATGTGCTAAGTTATGTACGAAACCCATTCAAGTTAAATGATGATAAAATTACACAAGCCGTTTACCCGAGCAGGATACGTTGACAATAAAAAAGTAAATTAATATCAAAACACAGCACGAAAGGACACTCACACAAAGTGAAAGTCCAACCTGACATTAACAAGTAAGAAAATTATTAAAAACTTCAGGAAAAAACACTGTTCAGCGACAGTCAATTTCTATAAAACGAGACGTTACGAAACATTGTCATCACTGCAAACAAAGATTCATGAAAATTGTAGTCTGGACGAAGTGCGTTTGCTAACAAAAGAGTAATTAATGTTTTTATTCCGGGATCAACAACCTACACTCTATGGCCTACTTGCGGCTCTCTAAGTCAATTCGTCCAACCTGATTCTATCACTTAAAATAGGTTTGAAAAACTGTAATCAACATGACATGTGTTTCAGAAAAAATCGAAACAAGGGTGCCGAAAATAACTTGGGTCACTTGGCTTTCGCCTAATGTTCATGTGATATTTTCTCTGCTCTGTTTTTTCACTCATTATTAATGGTCCTTCTTGGGTTTGAGTATCTTGCAATATTTTTTCGGAAAAAAAAATGTTTACTTTAAAAAATACGGCAGTTCAATATTCTTTGACACAAGCGCCTAATATACCAAAAGACGCTTACCGATTTACTCTCATTTCACTGAAGAAGGGCTTTTTCAAAACCTCGTGGGACGTCAAATCGGTCAATATTTTGTGTTGTAAAAGCAAATCTAAAACTTTGCAACATTTCTTCTTCGTTTGAATGGGTTTAAACCAACTCCAGTTCGTTGAACCCAGGGAAACGTGTCCCAATCTGTCCGTCCGTGACGTCACTGCTGGATCCAGTTGTGCCATAAGCTTACCACTCACACAAAATGCGCAACTGATTGTCTTGGTAATTTCGATTTACAAAAAGTTGTACATACTCAGATACCCTCAACACCAAAATCTAGAACAACCAACAGTAATCCCATTGTCGGTGATCATGCGAATGTTAAAGCCACGCTAATGCTTCATGTTTAAACAACGCTACTTCCGTACACTGCCAGAGGGTGGTTATTTTTCCATCCATGCACTTTTGCGCCAGTAAGAAATCACGAGCGACCTCACTCCCATCCAGGCATCAACCTTCTTTCCACAAGTTGTGTTTAAAACTCTTTACGTTCTGAAAATATGGTTCTACGTTTCTCGAGCGCAGCAGACATACATTAGCTGGTTACCTCACCTAAACACCGGCGACTAGGCAAAATATGGGACAAAATGCAAGCAGGCTTATTCATCTCTTTATTTTATCCTCATACGAATAATTAAATTTGTTTGCCATTCAGCGAGAATCTTGCAATGTAGGTGACACTCACATCACTTGCATCGAGAAGGAAAATACATTACATTGCCAGTATTATAGTCTAGCTGAAATATCAATTCAATATTGGCGTCTGACTGCCACCGACAGTAGCAATTCATGTTTCAACATTTAGTGCTGTGGCTTTGTGAAAATTAAAAAAATGTAACGCTTAAATCAGGCATGGGCAACCTGCGGCTCGCGAGCCGCATGCGGCTCTTTGCCCGGTTTCATTGCCCGGCTCTTGTCTAAATGCCAGACGTCCCACCAAGTAACACGCATAGCATTAAATGTCTGGCAGATTTCTACCATTATCATCTTGGTGCGTGATAATGCAACAAATCTAGCTGCGCAAAGGTATGTGTGTGAGTGAGGAAGAGATGGGGTGATGTTCCAGTGTGCCCATATGTATGCTGTTGCTCTTGCCGTAACACAGTAAGAAATGTGGCTCTTGGTCTCTGATTGGTTGACCGACCCTGGTCTAAAAGATTGGTCACATATATTTGGTCAGAGTCGGTGTCTTCTTCCAACTCCAATAACAAAATCCCAAGTTCCGTCACCCTGATTCTTGCAACGCTACATAACCTCGTCTAATATGTGGATACGTGCCTTGATGCTGTCTGGGTCCTTCAATAATCTTCCTATTTTAATAATCACTGAAAAGGATTCTGCACGCTATCTGAGTGTTTGACGCACCTCAGTTAATGACTTTATGTTTCTTAAATGTGAGATGCTACGTATTTTCTGCTATTTCGCTCATTCTTTTGTCGATTCTGGAACCTACGTGCCTGACGTTCGTGTTGTCTCTAATTACCAACTGTCTGATGGAGATAAATAAATAAATTCAATTACCTCAGTTTTCTCGACTATTGGGTGTTTGACATGGTTGCACTATTATTTGCTACGATCGTGTACTACGTCACGAAAGCAATTGCCTACACAATTTCATTGTGATGTTCCTTAAAATTGCGAAAAACTTATCAATTCCATATACGCCGAGAATGTGTTTGTGCTTGCAAATCACCCACTAACCCTACGCCGATGTCTTGCGCGTAGTTGTGAAAGTTTAAAAATTTGGTGGCACATGTAGCGACCTAATCAAGTGGTCAACAGCGCCAGGGACAAGACCAACTTTTTCTACGTTATTTCTGCATTTGTTGCTGTACACGGAGCCGTGCAGTAATCAGAAGCGCAAGTTAGAATGCGGTTCATCGACAGCGGTAAATGGTTGTGTTTAAAAAAAGTACGTTGATGATTATCGCTTGGTTTTGTGGCTGATTTGTAGAAGTATTTCTTTTTTGGTGATCCATTACCCCCTCGACATGCTCGAAGTACTTCGCAAGTCTTTCAAGCACTCCCTGCTAACGTCCAGTAATTCTTTGCGTTGCGAGAAACCTGCATTTTCATGGATTACTGGTGCTGACTAAACTTTAAAACCGCGCTACGTGTTAACAGTAGGTAGCTGCAATCGACTGCAACAATGAATATACTTTATTAATTCAAAATTGTTTTGACTTCACAAAACATGCCTCGGGAGTAATTATTTCACTCTTTTTCGTTGAACACTTATTTTTAAACATTTTACATCTGGTTTGCGATAAAGCGTAAAATTTTTCCACACTGTGCGACACATTTTTCATCTATTTTTAAATTTATTCCAACGGATAAATTCATTGAAGCAAATTTTCCGGCAACAAAAATGATTTCCATTTGTCACTTTCAAGCCTTTTGCAACTACCACAATTGTTGCAAACTCCGTTAAGCAAATGGAACTTCCAACAGCAAACATTAGATAGAAAGAGCGTATTTCGTTCTCACTGTACAGGAGGTTATAGTGACAGTATGCAGCACTAAAGAAAGAAACACAAGGTTGGAATCTTGCGAAATGAATGCGCGGATTAATCCAAACCGTGGATCTGACGAAATTGCTTGTGCAATAAAAAATACTGACTTTATTCGAAAGTTTGAAAGCAATTCCGTGTTCTTGATCCTGCGCATTAGAGCTACATAGCCGAATGATTAACTTGGGCTCAGCTGTCCTAGCTGCGCCGGAATTGCCCACGGTAAACTCCGTTTACAACAGAACCGAACCTTGTAATCTCTACAACGTTTCACGCCATTGCTGCACACGAGGCCAAAGCTTTGGTGGAACCAAATATTTCCGTTCATCGCAACCGACAAATCTTGACCGGGAGCATTTGCATAACCAATGTCGATGGCGACGCGGTTTCTACAGGTCTTGATGTTGTACCCCACCACCTCAATGTCATAATTCAGAGGAGGGGAGTTGGGGCTGTCGGCATCGTACCACTGTGACCAATAATAGCAGCCTCGTCCTCTCGGGGAGCAGAATAAAGCTGGGAATAAACAAACATAAAATTTAGTGCTTGCCATGGTGAAGTTTCATTGTTCCCAGCTCAGCTTCAACGAGGATCTAATACAGGCGAAATCAGGTAAATTTTTCCCTGTAAGCACTGTGAAGTTTCGTGATATTATTGAGCGATTTCGAGGACCTAATTTGTGCTGTTAATGACCCAATAGCTTCAAAGTACAAAATATTTGGTCTCCGCTGACGTGGCTATTGACAATATGCATAATTCAGTTTTCAACAAAGTTTTAAATAGACTTGAAATACACTTTTTAACCTGATTCCGTCAGTAGCTGAATTTTTCTAAGCGTTCTCTTGCGCAGTTCTATCGAAACATGCATAAACGTTGTATTTTATCAGTAAGGGGGGTTGCTTCCAAGATGGCAGCGCACGCCTAACATGTGATATCAAAAGCTCTGCGTCAGGTCTCCAATGCCCGTTCTGCACAAAGAAGTCAGGAATTTTGATATACGAGCAAGATTCGCAACAGCGTCCCATGAGGGAATTCACTGACAAGATAAGCTGAGTCAACGCGAGTGGTTCATAGTCAAAAACCTAGGCCACCTTGATAACAGATGGCCTTGGTTAACATCGGTTGTTCATACTTGACCTGCAAACAATTTTGCCATTTTGGCTTCCCACATTTTTTGGATGAAAGTTATGTTTCTTTTTGAAAAGATATATATTCCGAAATACCGAAAGTTTGCTTTTTTCGGTCAGATGAGCTTGAGGATAATTGCTGAGTTGTTGAAAAATGCGCCCGTGCTCTGCACACGTTCAGAATCATTTTGGCAATAAGTACCTATGCAATCAGGTTTTTTGGTTACCTAAGCCAGCTTCCAAGAAAGTTTTTCAAATAATTGATTCGTTTGCTTATTAAAACAACAGTCAACTTTAAGTTAAAATCTTTTTATCAAAAATGTTTTGCACGTTTTTGGAGGCCTTTAACTCGTAGATGGTTAAACCGTCTGTTAGGAAAGCAACCGGAGGTCTGCCTCACCTTCGCTTACGCAGCAGAAATCTTCAAAAATGCGCCTACACATTTGTAGTCAGCTTCAACCCTTTAAATATCCTACGTCCTCTCTTTTCAGCTCGGTATGACAACAAGGTCACCTGTATAATGCGCGATGTAGTGCGTTTCAGCTTGTCTGGTTAGAAATTGAAAATACATTAACTATTGCGGTAATACATCAAATGAAAACGTCTTGATATGGTGTTTTGATGGCGCTTCATAACTTCAGTTGTCTTGTAGCGCTACGACTGTGCTTGCACAATGTCTGGTATTATTTGTCTCGTTTTTTTCTTACCTTACTGGATAGTCCCTGCAGTATACCGTGCGCCAGGCAAGAAAGCTACAGTACCAATTTACAAGGTTTTGGTAGGAGCCGGCCGAGAATCGATCTCCAGACCTACAAGCACCGAAGCTGGCTCATTTCATCAAGCCACGTAATCGACCCGAGACAAGTGGAGTGCTATAAAACATTGTCATTAATAAAAGTCTATCATTACAAAATTTCGAAACTAACATTTCAACTTAAACAAATATTCCAAGAAAAAATGCGAAAAGCTCATTTTAACTGTAATGAAAAATCAATCCGGCGCAAAATAAAGTGACCTTTACTATTTTTACTCCAGAAAGAAAATCACAACTACTTCTTTAATTGATCAAAACTCACTTTTGTAGTGACTTTTGTAAAACATTTAACATTATCTGCTGCTACTAAATCAATCTGTCGGTCGGGGCACGGAGATTGGGCAAGCCCTCTTGCTTTTCATACAATTTTTTTCTAAAGCTGCATAAATCTCACTGTTGAAGAAAGGATGTGCGACCCACACTGTTTGTTGAATTTAGTATGATTTAAAAAATATAAGTGGTTATTCAGCGTTAAGTTCACTACATTGTGCCTTTCTGTCTTCTTACATAACACTTAGCCAATAGATTATCAAAATGCTGCTATGAGGTTGTAGTTTACCGTTAGCTTTGAATAAATATACACGAAAAAATGACACGAAAGTTATTTATTCAATTTTTGATCCCAATCGGCAATGTACGGCAGGGGTTGGAGTCGATAAATTTGCAGTAAGATTCAAACAAATTTGCGTATTATTGTTGCATCAACTAATCTCGACAACCCATTCAAAAATGTTGTTTCTTTCACCGCACCTGCAGACAGGGACGCCGGAACGTCGGTAGGGCAGGGGGGGCAGAAAAAAAGTTGAGGGCAATATAAACTTATGAAAAACAAAAAAATCGTTACCAATCATCAGGCCCGTAGGCTAATTAGGAGGGGCGTACGGGGCTTAGTCTCCCCCCTGAAAAAATTTTGCTCCTCCCTGGAAAAATGCGTTGGACATAGTTTAAAAAATTTGGGCCCCTCTCAGTAAACCCTTCCCCGCCCCTAATGTCCCAATTTGGTTAGGGCCTGCCAATTATGCTTGCTACAGTTCAACAATGATGTTGACTTCAAAAATAATAAAACAAAACTATAGACAACTTGTTTCAACTCGATCTTGATAAATCATATAATTACCTATGAAAAGACACCTTTGCTCCCGTTGTCCCTCGTGTGAAAGGTCAGGTATTCAATGGCACTGATCTCCGACGTCTCTGCTTACCGCTTTCAGCAGTCACAGTCCCGCTACATTACTTGCCAAGATGTCTGCGTTCAAGAGTCACATGGGACAAAACGCCTAATATCGTAACTTGAAGTGAACATTTAAAGATTTGTTGCCATGTTATTATTGCACGATAAAGACCAACAGTAAAACAATCCGCTCACAAGTTTGGCAACTTGCCCCTGCAGGCAGTAGCGTAGCCAGCCCAAAAATGTCGGGGCCAAAAAAGTTGGCGGGGACCAAAATGTTTGATTTTAGGCGAATAACACTATTTTGTTTGTGATACCGCGTCTCAAAGCACAAATGACTATATGTTCTAAAAATGTGTGGGGGAGAATGTCCCACTAGTCCCTCCTAGCTACGCCTATGCCTGCAGGCAAAGGAGTGGATATGAGTGAACTGGTCCGCAAGCTCAGCACAGCATGACACCAAAACAGTGAACCTGGCTGTTGCGCAGTGTCAGTGTCGTACCGGCAAATAAACTGTTATTGCAAGAAATAAATCAATTAATCGGAATTGAGCTGCAGACGTCAAATTTTCTAGAAAAGTTTAGTTCTTAGTCCCAATTTCCAGAGAGGGGCAAATGCCCGTTTTGACCCCGGGGCAGATCCAGCCAATAAGGTTGAGGGGGCGATTCCAGTAATGTTTGCTAATCAAGTCTCATTAGAGGTTCACTACTTTAAGAGAGATGAAGTATACTTCACAACACTTCTGTGACAAAACAATGGCTTTAGGGGGTAGCGATCGCCATGGTTTTAGGGGGAGCGATCGCCTCAATCGCCCCTTCTGGATTCGTCCCTGTTTTGACGCCCCTGCGGATGCCCATGGCTTTGACGTACCACGAGGTCAAAACTGTTTGCTTATGTTCAGTATGAAAGCACATCCACAGCCATAATAGTCATTTTTACGCATTTACATATTTAGCAACAATGTTGACCACAAAACTAATAATAGAAATTATAGAAAACCATCCTGAATTTTAGGTGTGTGCGAATAACTGCAAAAAAATTTGTTTTAAATCGATCTTGATAAATCATGAATCACTTGTGATACTGGTGTGTGAGGGCACCTTTGTCCCCGTTGCCCCCGTAATGCACCCCCGTTCCGGCGTCCCTGCAGGCTGCAGATAACAAGGCTACGTAATATATTTTAAATTTGGACGCGCGTTATTTTCACAACGCGCTGTAGTTCAAACATCAACTGTATGTTCACCCCCTGCCTACCGGCTCCAAAAATTATGCCCATACAGAGAAATGCTATATTTACATACAAAATCCAGAGAGGGGCTATCTTTAGGTTTATCGTGTTTCATTTCAGATTAAAATTACACCAAGCGTTTACAAGCCACGAAGCACTTCTATGAAACATTTCGATGAAATGCAGAGCAGTTCATAAACTGAAAAGACTTACGTCGTCGTGTGCTCGCGGACACTCTCCTTACCAGTTGAGGTATCGTCTCGGTATTTGGCGTTTGTGCGACTGATGTGCATGCCACGTAACATGACACAAGAAGAGTAACATGCCGAGTAACATGACACAAGCGTTTTTCACGATGGCACGATTTTCATTAAAGATCGCCTGATAACGTCTTAACATGAAAATTTGATTAACATCTGGTGATAGTGCGGGAAAACCTTGATCTGTTTACAACGTCTCCGCCGTTTCTGTCGCGTCGTCATTCGCGTTGCAGAATATTCTGTTACTGCGCGGCAAGAGTTAGCACATCGTCAAGCACGTTTGTAGCTCAACTACGTCTTGCACAATCTCTTATATAAAAATATTGTGTAGCGCATGAAAGGCTCAATCAGTTTTATTCCATCTGTGAAAACGTTGTAAAGTAACTTATGAAGAACGATTGTAGTAATATTGTCACTGCTCGAAGTTTTCTTTGTGCAAACCAAACGTATTGCTAAAATGTAAAAATAAGCACAGTTTGGTCGACATTTTCTCCTGCAATCGTAACCGATAGCTTTGTAGTTTGCAGTAAAATCAAAGTGGAAGAAAGGACAAACAGCAAACATTGCAATTTCTTGACCTCAAGGAAAAACGTTTGTGTCAACAAAAGTTTACCGCCTTTCACTGATCTCTTGAAGTTACTTCAAGTATGTTTCGCGTTCCGGTAACGCACAAGTAAACATCGTTGAGAAATGTTACAACCCGTATCTTAATCAGCCGTTCTACACAGTTTAAAGCAGAAAACTCATGAGGAAAGAATTGAGGCAATTTGCGAACGCTTATCCGAGGCCACAAATTGTAATTAATCTATCTTGGCTCGTTGAAAAAATTGGCGTTCAAACGATTCCTCATTCATTGACTTTTAATCGAATTATAGTAATCTTTAAGTAGATATGCTGTAAATTAGACCCACCACAAAATAAATATATCTTAACAAATTTTTCAGAAGCAGGTTAGTAATAGGCTTTCAAAATTTGTAATGTACAACTAGATGTAAGGTCTGTTGCAACGTAGTTTTTAATTTTCGATTATTGACTTTTGGCGCTGCAGCAGAGTTTCTCTTTGCACGTTCGACGGTATCTTTATATTCCCGTATGCTGGTCGCATTAATGTAGGGAAAGGTTTGTTGTCTTTTTGTACAAACGTCAAATAAATATTTCCTGCCTGGGGTTTGGGTAAAGCGGTATGCAAAAGTTCATCCTGCCAGAGGTAAATCATTCTGCTGTGCGCATTTTGCAGGCAGTTGCACTCTAGTTCATAAGAAGTTGCGTTGGTTTGACTGGCACTGAACCCAAGTCGGAGAGATATATTCACTTTGCTTCGCGGCCTTTACTCAGCTAATTTGGTGGTTTTGTTTGATTGCATTTCCGCACTTGAGTGAGTCATGAAACATTATTTACTGGTAACCAATTTCGTTTGCGTTGAGCTTGCTATCTCTGAAGATATAATCATAAACCAGACAACTTTAGGAGCTCCAATGTCACAGCTAATTACAAAACCACTCCGGAGTCTTCTCCGCCTCAGGCGTTTATGAAATCTTATTATATCTTACTTAGGCGTTGGCGCGGTTATCTTTTAATTAATTTCATGCATTAACAAAATCGTTTTCTTATCTGATCTCTGTGAGTCGCAATAAAATGATTTATTTCTGGCATAATCAACTTGCACCATTCGGTTTGCCAAAACCTCAAGCAGGAAATATTTACTTGAAGCTTGTGCAGAGAGACAACAAAACTTTACCCTACATTATAACGACCAATGTGCTGGAATATAAGGATACCGTCCAATGCGCAAACAGAAAAAACTTTGCTATAGCGCCAAAAGTCAATAATAGACATTGAAATGAACAGACTGAACAAACTAGTTGTGCATTCGTAAATTCTAAAGTTTTATTTTTACTTACCTTCTTGTGAAAGATTCGTCAAGATATTTTTCTTTTGTTGTGATCTAAATTATGGCATATCTACTACAATCAGGGCTATCTTCAAACTTGAACCAAAATAAGGACGACTGGGAAGAATTCGATTTTCGTACCAAAAACAAAGCAATTTTCCTGTAACTTTCACTGGTGTACAGAAGCCAGAGTGTAGGACTGGAGTCCCGCCGGAGTCTTAATGAATTTTCAAAAGAGGGGTGGAACCAGAGTTGATTTTTTCTCAAATAGCCGAAGACCGAGTTGACCCGGAGTCATTTCTTAAACTTTTTTTTATCGTTTGTATAGTATTCAATTTATAGTTTAAATCAGGCACCGGAGTGCCAAACTTAAAAATATTTCAGAGTTGGAACGGATTGGAGTATACTCAGCCAAAGCAGGAGTGGAGTCGGAGTCAAAAATGTAGACTTCGTACACCAATGGTAACTTTTTCTGTTTCCACGACCAACGCCAGATCATGCATTTCCATATTCATTTCCAGAAATAATTTGCTTCAGCAAGGTCTTATTTTCAGAAATAACCTCATGCATCTCGAATTCCTTCTTGCAATCGTCATGAATAACGTTTTTTCCTCATTTAAATGTTAAACCTAAGACTACAAGGATAGATCGGCGAGGCAGGTCCTGCTGGCTACTACACCAAAAAGAATGGGTCCCATAGCTCGACCAAGGCCTAGGACAGGTAGCGCGATTACATCTCAGATCTTGCTTAATCTTGCCGTAGGGTGGGGCCAACAGAACTATGAGAGGTTGCTGAAACCCGTGAGGCATTTCGAGTCGTCCTAGCGCGACTGCCCCTCGACCTTCTTGAGAGGGAAAGCGGGTATGAAATTGAATTATATGGAACCTTCGATGCAAAATTAGCATTCCTCAGATTTCTTACAAGCTCATACAGCTTTCTGTGCCAACAATAGAGATGGCACGGCCATCACTTTTGCAGCCCGGCCCTCCCGGAGCGTACAAAAAAACGCCCGGCCTGTCTATGTTAAACCACAACTTATTTTCTCTAAAACCATGTAGTCTTAATAGCTATCGGTCCGCCAGAGCACTTTTGCAAACTTATTCGTCCACCGCCTGTAGCGTGACACTAACACACGACAAGTGTGTGCTAGGCTGCACTACACTTGCTAGTAACATACTGAACTTAAATCTTAAACCCTAACCTAAACCAAGCACCTAATCACAAACTAGGGGTTCCCAAACTGTGGTAAATGTGCCACTAAGCTAGAAGGGGTGCATTTGCCTATCTAAAGGGGTACATTTGAGGTTAGCAATAGAAGTGAAAAACTATGTTTATATACTATTCATTTCGAAATATGTATACATACATCAGTGAATATTATTTTCAAAATCGTTATACGCTTATTGGTAAATACATTCTTGTTATTTACCACAGCCTTCTTGTCATCAGAAATTTTAGGTGTACATGCTCATCTATCGAACTGCTGAAGGGGTACATGGTCAAAGAAAGTTTGATAACACTTGTCCGAAACCAAAACCCAGTCTCGTCGCTATGGGGGAGCTTTGGTGGACTTATTACCCCAAACAAAGCTCCAAGCCCCCCAAATCGAAACATGAAACACTATAAATCAGTAGAATTTTGTCAATTTTTAAAATGTCAAGCCACACTGCACAAACCCAAAGCCCCCCGCAGCAACGCAAACCTCTCTATTGAAAACTTTCTGGTTACAGTTCTGACTAAACCTCGGCGACAGCGACAGGCTATAAATGAAAGCGTTTGTTGCTTTGATTGATTCATAACATGGTTCACTGGTTTGCGTGGAAACAAGTGAAACAGAATATTAGCAGAACGGCAAAATGGAGAGAACAGCAGCAAAACATTTCCTTGTTAGATTTTGAAACTTTGTAAAAACAAAATTTCGCCTAATTGGCGAGCAGACCGCAGCGACCCGTAGCGGCCCGGAATGACGTCACCGCTAAAAAATTGTTAGCGGACAGTTTCAAAACCTTTAGGGGACTGCCCGAAGACTGCTAGCGGCCCGTGCCATCTCTAGCCAAAAATGCATGATAATGCGTTGCGTCTTTGTGCTGCGTGATTACACTAGCTGCATGACGTCACAAAACCTTTATCATAAATTGTTCATGATGAGATGGAAATGGCCTGTATATCTATCATACTGTAAAGTACATTGCCTACTTAAAATTGTTACGTTACAGAAATTAAGAAAAAGTAAGGATGCAAGTCACAATCAAGGATATTTCTTGGAAATTAGCGCAACAATATTTTCAAAGACGTAGCGCTTCGAATTTGGGAAAGATCATAGAAATAAGGACAGTATGATAGCCCTGACTATATTTGAATTGGAAATACAGGGTGGCCCCAAGGTTACTAAACTATGGTATGAGAGACGAGGAGGCATTGAATGACGACCAGGCTTATCTGACCTAATACCTATGGATTAACCTTTTCGTGTGTTGTAAAGAACAAGGTGTATGAAAATTTTTGCATCAGAAATGTAAGGATATTTATCCGTCCAAACAAATTTAATGACAGTATGCCTACTTTGGGGCCACCCCATGAATGAATGAGAAATCCTTTAAACGCCTAATGATTCAACAAGTCACCATAGGTTATTTACAAATTATATCCCCGGATAAGCGTTCGCCGATGTTTCCATTCTTTCCTCGTGAGTTTTCTGCTATAAAGCGTGAAGATGAGTAGATTAAGAGACTAAATGTACCATTTTCTCGGCAATGTTTACTTGTACTTTGCCGGGATGCAAAACAGACTTGATATAACTTCAAGAGATTTGTGAAAGGCGGTAAACTACTGTAGATACTGCACAAACGTTTTGAACAACGTTTTGATGTCAACACTTTGCAACGCATGCTGTTTGCTCTTTCTTCCACTGTGATTTTACTGCAAACTACGAAACTATCGGTTACGATTGCAGGAGAAAATGTCGACCAAACTGTGCTTATTGTCACATTTTAACAATAGTTTGGTTTGCACAAAGAAACCTTCGAGCAGTGACAATATTACTAGAATCGCTCTTCATAAATTTGTTTGCTACGTTTTCACAGATGGAACAACACTGATTGAGCCTTTCATGCGTTGCACAATATTTTTAATAAGGGATTGTAAAACAAGTAGCTAAGCTACAAACGTGCTTGACGATGTTCTAACTCTTGCCGTGCGGCAACAGAATATTTTGCAACGCGAATGACGACGCGCTGGAAACGGCGGAGGCATTGTTATCGGATTAAGGTTTTCCCGCGCTATCACCAGATGTTAATCAAATTTTCAAGTCAAGGAGTTATCAGGCGATCTTTACTAAAAATCGTGCCATCGTGAAAACAGCCCAGTAAATACGGTGCGATATAACTGATGGATTATTTTGTTGCTTGTTCGGGCTTCTATCAGATAGCGGATTCTGTTGAGGATCCTGAACAGGCTTCAGCGAAGACTTTGAAGAGAACGATACAAAATCCACGATGAAGCACATCACTCTGTTTTCTCGTGGTGTGCTGTGCAAGTTCGACCTTTGCTCAATCACTGCCAAGATCTGTTCTTAGAAGAGCTCCAAAAGAAATAAAGAAAGTTAAACGTGCGTGTGCTTGAAGTACTTCAGTATAACCTACTCTGAAAAACCCAAGTTACTTTGTCTCCAGCACCAACTAATCTTAAATGTTTTGTCAGGTTTTTATGTTCAACCAACTATATATTTAAAAGTGTGATGATGTGAAATCAAGAGATTCAATATATCCTTTTTCTTTTCGATTTCTATATTTGTTTGTTCAAATCATTATGAACCCACAGAAACAGGCTCATAAACTTTTTAGATTTTTCGACATGCTGTTGATAAATAAACGCCAACGCAGTGTTTTTCATGCAGGAAACAGTGAGTGATGTTAACTTTGCTCGGAAAGAGAGCGTGACACTTGAAATTGCAGATACATTTTAATTACAAAATCGTGTGCGTGTGTGTCGTGCGAAAAATATGATGCTGAAATTCGAAAGTAATGAGTGCGAATTCAAGTTTATATCGGCAACTGCTATGAAATCTTTGGAAAACAAGCTTAATTCATCAGACTTGTTTTAAAAATCAGATCTTATGCTTTTACAATGCATTTTTCACATATTGTTTACTCGTTGAATCATTGCCGCAATTTGTTTGAAAATTAAGTTTGTTTCAAGTTCGTTTTCAGTTTGAAAACGTTTTTTTCAAAGCAAAAGTTGTTATTCATGTATTTCAATTGGCTTTAATTGCATCATGCAGTAATAATTAACAAGTAAATGCCTGTAACTTTCTTTGTAATTCAAACGCATCGAGAAGTGCTTTGCAGAGTTCGCCAGTACTGACTCACATATGAGGTTTTTTGTATCAAGTTAAGGCGAAACATTCGACAGTGCTGACTTATCGCGCATTCGTCGGAAAAGTTTCATTCGGAAAACATTTTATTGGTGTATGCACGATTAGGTATTTTCAGCAAACTTCTGCTGTCCAAAGTGGACTCACGATTGGACGAATTGGATGAGTGTTGACAGAGACGACGACTTGTACGAAAATGAACTTATTGGGGAGCCACCGTCTGCAAATATTGCTATCAAAAACCCATTGCGATCGAGGCCGAATTCGCGAAAGATTGTGGGTGGTTACCGTGGTGACAGAGTCGAAAGTGGCTATCTATCTTTGACCATGTAAATGGCTTGCTGTGCATATATAATGGGCAAAACTGCAAAGATTTTCGAGTCCGCTATTGTTGCCTATGGCGCTATTGGATCAGGAAGCCAACCCGACCAGGAATTTAAGCAAATAAACTCTCCATTATGAACATGAGTGGCCTTCACGATACAACAACTGAAAAAGAAACTTTACGCCCTGCACATGCAGTGATAAGCATTCAGCTAGGTCTGTAACGTTTAATTCCGTTAATCCGCATACCAGTTTTGTCAAAAGCTTAATGAGCAAGATCATGATTTCTGCACTTTGATATTACCGTGTTACTTGCAATGTCTCTTCCTATGTCACTCATATAAACATTATTTCCTTAACCCTGCATTTCACGTTATCAAATGTTTGCAGATTTGATTTTGAGATGTTTAAATAGAATTCAAATACTTGTTATTTGAATGAAGTATTGCTTCTATACGTTCAGCAATGTAATCTCAGTGGATTAAAGTTTACATAACTTCTAATAGTGAAAAGATACATAAGTTTGTTAGTGTTTACGCAATAAACGACTGAAGTACAAATGTCAAGACACAAATCTTAGATTTACAGAGAAAGGTTTGACATGATTGGAAATGAGGGATGAAACATCCGCAAAATGTACGAATTGTAAAACGTGGAAGAACACTACGAAAAACTGGAAATTTCTTTCTATCAAAAACCGCATAGAACAGATGGAAAGTGTAACTTAAATCTTTCGTGCTAATGGCTGAAAAATTCCTGAAAAAAATAAATAAATAAAAAAAGTTGGAGAAATTTTTCAGCCATTAGCATCAACTAGTTAAATGTTTCAGTCATTTATTTATTTGAGTAAACGTCTTTTTAATTTTTGAGTAAACACTTACTTCATGAGTCAGTTTTTTTTGTCGCCACTAGTATGCTTGACGTCAGTCAGTTTGTCAGATTTATGAGCTTGTATTCCGAAATGTTGATTGTAGTCTTCAGTTTGTTTTTTCTCTGCTGTTACTTCAGCCTTTCAACGTTTCACCTGTAAGCTTTGCTTGCAATTTTCAGGACTGAGGATGCGTAATTTTACGTGAAATCGATTTCCTGTTAAAAATTTGCTGATCGATTCCTTGCTTACACCCATCGTGGAAAGTACATACTTGTTTTTCAATATATGCAATTAGCAAGTTTAAGGAATTTTGTCAATGCATATCTACTTATTGGTCTTGTGTCAGTGTAGCTTTCAAGTCATAATTTTGAAATTTTGCGCAAAGAAATTTTTGTCTTACTACATTTGACATCTCATAAGGTAGCATATTAGGCGATGCCCTATAGATTTCGTGTGCACTGAGAACAAATAACCTTGTTAGAGCTTTTAGCCTCACGTCCGCCTTTACTTCCTGACTTAGGCTCATTCGATCACTCTCCTTCCCTCTGACTTCTTCGCTGAGTCTCTGCAGAATAGTCTCTGACGTGAAACTGATCTTGTGATGTAATACATTCGTGGTGAACGTGGAGTTTGATGCTGACTTGTTTACGTCGGACAGACTGAACAGACAAATGCTAATTACAGTAGGTTGTCACCGAGCGTTCGAATCCAGTTTCATATGGCGTCTGGTTATCAGAAGATGTACCACAAATTCGCAGACAAGAGGCGGCGCCTTCGTTGGTTTTCCCATCTCTGAGGAGAGTCCGAAGCCAGGAAATTGTCACTCGTTCGAAACTTTTCAGCATTTTCATCGGTTTTCAAAGATATTTTTGCTATGTTACCAAACACAGACTTTGAAAAACGTCGTGCAAAGTACTCGCGTGCAGGATTTCGAAATTTCTTATTCTTTGTATAGCCAATTATCACAAAGTTTTCCCAAATTCAGGATATTGAAAGGAGTTTCGTTTTCTTCTTGGTACTTTTGTCGACCCCGATTCGAGGAAACATTGTGAGAACTACAATCTTTCATCGCAATCAGCCGAAATTTTGAAATGACTATTTAGCAACCTTTGATGCATAAGTCTATGCATCTCTACTTACCTTTTTTTTCACTCAAAAATTGGAAACTGACCTCTCCATATATTTGACATTGGTTAAGCACACCCTAAGACAACACCTCAACAACGCTGGCATTAAGTTTCATTCAAGGAACAATTATTTCACTAACTGTCTGCAAGTTTTATTTAAAAGCATCTTTTAGAACATTTCCTAATGAATAGCATTGCCTTGGTTATTGAAAATACTCGCTAAGATTTAGGCATTTTTGTAAAAATTGCTTTCGTGAAAGCAAAAATTTGAACCTGAGTGGAATTTTTCACAAGGCGAAATAAGAGGCTACATCAATATTAAAGATAAAATATGTAGAATTGATGAATCCAAAAACAAGCGTGGAAATGAAACGCTTTTGATTTGCCAAAAGCGATAAACTCAAACTTTTCCTCAAAAAGCGCACAATCGTCATCACCACATGTCGAGTAAGAAGGTATCAAATGAAAGTATTTTCAATGATAGTGAAATCCCAAGGTCGGAATTTTCTCGAAGGTAAATTGCTGACCCTCTGCCGATGTCGTACATTTGCAAAAACAACTGGTTAATTCCTGTATCGCAAACCTGTCGGGGAAGTGGTTGTATGTTCGAAGTACTACTTTAATAGCGCTCATGCTGTTTAGCTGCTGCACCACTTAAAAAAAGAAACAAAGATTTGAGAAAGGGTGAGGACTTCAGAATCGACAACGAAACACATCACTTTGGTCTGTTTTCTTGTGGTGTGTTGAGCATGTTTGAACTTTGCACAAACATCAACAACCAACAGCCTTGTTCTTAGGCCTCCTGTGAGAAGAAGAGTGAAGCATGGATTTGCTTGGAAACGGTAAACATAATGCTTTGAAATAAAATGCAACCTGCATTGAAAAAGCTTCCTTCGGGTTTCTTGCAGCGCTGAGAGAGTTGATTCATATACAAATGTTTGTAACGTTGATGGTGACAAAACTTGTATTCGTGTTGTATTTCATTACAACTCTATCTATAAATTCAAGACTGTGATGATGGTGTAAACAATTGACATTTTGGCATTTTGCAAACAGATTTCTACAAATACGATACTTTGTCAAGTATAAAGCTCATTGGCTGATATTAACTTTGCACATGAATAAATGCGTACCTGAAAAAACGGTACTATAGTCGTGACGATATCTACGCAGGAAATTAACAAGTACGTTATTCGAAACAAGTTGCATTGATTTTGAACAAAATTGAAAGGAACCTAAGTGAATGGGTGACAACTTTATTAAGCCCCTGAAAAATAGAAATAATAGCTTTCATGATGAAACTTCTTCGCGTTTGCGTTGTTTTTGCCATCTGTTAACTTTCCGTTGCTTAAGGCTGGAGCGAAATTCAAAATGTGATCATCATTCTAAGCATTAGCTTGTTAACCTACTCCCCTAAACACCGGCAACTGGGCAAAACATCTGACAAAATCCCAAGCAGGCATATTCAACTCTACTTTAATCTCGTATAGTAATCATACTTAGTTGCCATTCAGCGAGAATCTTGAAATATAGGTGATGCTCGCATTCTTTGCTTCGAAAGAGAAATTACTTTGGACTGCCTGTATAATCGTCTATGACAGTATTCTCCAAACTGCGGCCAGCTGGTTAAATCTATCCCGCGAAGCTATTTCATCCGGCCGTAAAGACATATTGTCATTAATGAAAAAATAAGATATTTACAATCGTGGTTGATTTGATAAAATGTAACATATCTCAAAACAATCGCATTACGTAAAATGTCCGGCCCTCCTACTGTTGTGTAGTGGCTTATGCGGCAATCTAGCGAAACCGTTTGGAGACCCTGGTCTGTCATATCCATTCTTTAATGACTTTTTCTGTCCACCGAAAGTAACATTTCATGTCGTAACGATGGCTTTGTGAAAGTTAAATGATTGCAACACCGAAATGACTGGTCATTTGTACTAGGTCAGAATCGGAATCTTTTTCCAAGTCCAACAACGAAACCCCAGACTCCGACTCCGTAACCTGATTTCGCTGCGGTCAAAATGTATCATATTTGTCTTCCAGACATGTCAGTGCTCTTAGGCATCGTGTTGAATGCTGCAACCCACGTTTGAATCATTATTGCGGAAAGGTGTTCATGCATTCGTGCAATGCTGCTTAACCTCGTCTGACATGAGGATACACGGCTTGATGAAGTCTGATTTTTTCAATACTTCACTTATTTTACCCACTAGAACAGGATTCTGTAGGCTGTCTGATTGTTTAACGTCCCTCAGGTAATGACTTAATGTGAGATGCTACGTACGTCCTATTATTTTGCTCAATGCTTTGCCGATTCTGTGACCGATGTGCCTGTCGCTCGTGTTGTCGCCACTCACGTAACGCTGGTCCCCAAGCAAGGGAGGCAACTGGGCAATTCCCCCTTCCTCGAAATTTTCATGTTAGGAGCAGCTACAAGTCACAGTCATTTTGCCACTTCCACCTCGGAAAGTACTGGTTGCGGCCCTGACTTACTGTCTGATTGAATTAAGCAAGTAAATTAAATTTGCTCAGCTTCCTCGTCTGTTGGTATGTTTGACACGGCTGCACTATTTATTTGCTATGATATTTATGAAAGCAACTGCCTAAACAGTTCATTGCAAACATCCTTTAAACCGTGAAAAATTTATAGACTCCATATACGCGGGCAATGTGTTCATGCTTGCAGTTTACACTCTAAGCCAGGCCTTCCCAACCTATTCACGATCTCATACCACTTGGGCACCTCGTATGGTCAACGCGTACCACTTCTTCCAGAACAACTAATTTGATCGAGTCTTAGTTTAGTCAGAAGAATAATATAGATTGAAATAACAATAAAATACCACAACTAAATTTAATGAGATTTTTGTTTTTGTTTACTCTCCATCAATTGGTCGATGCGTGGTGTAAATTTGCTAACAGCGCATCGAAAGTCATAATGTTACGATAGGAATAGCAGGCTACAAAAAAATTTATTTATTTAGAAACAATGCCGATACGTATACTCGAAAGCTGCGAATCCAGGTTTTTGTAAAAAATGGAAGTTACTCGCGTACCACCTGGAAGACCTTCGCGTACCACAGGTTGGGAACCACTGCTCTAAGCCGTAGATTCGCAAACCAACCAGGGTCGGCGACCCTAAGTAGGGTCGTAGCGGCTTTCGTTTAGGGTCGCAAGAGCTTTCAAGGGTCACCAGGGTCGCGAAGTGTTCGTCTTTGCCATCAGCGTGACTTTCTTCTTGAATCAAATTTTCTAAAGCGGTCCGAACTGCACTCTTCTTCCTGTAATCTAGACTGATTATGTCGTCATAATCTCAACAACACTAGAAAAGCCTTCAAAAAACTGTACATGTTTTATTTTGAGACGTTTCGGATTATTCTTAATCCATCTTCAGTCAAAAAATAAAGCAACATATGGCAGTGCTAGCAATTCAAAACCAAAAGACTATGTGACGCAAGAAATAACAGTGTGACGCAAAAGACGTCAAAAACAATGTGTTCTGCATCGCATAGCAGAGGAGCTTCTTTGTTGTCATAATATGAGGAGCTTCTTTGTTCGTCATAATCTGTTTCACAAAGTACATTGCTCCTGCTGTAGAGCCTGGTTGCAGTGGTTGAGGATAGGAATCCTCTGTCGCCTTACGTGGCTCACCTGACAGCGCAGTTCAGTGCAGCAGCAGAGTGCAACAAATTTAGATTTG
>Ga0210059_1001375_pt1 | contig 36375 bp, 20 predicted proteins | sample Ectturendosymbi2_FD_188042 | JGI IMG/M metagenome (GOLD analysis project Ga0210059, IMG submission 188042) | Ecteinascidia turbinata endosymbiont from Florida, USA - Sample 2 (SPAdes) (version 2) | ecosystem: Host-associated > Tunicates > Ascidians > Unclassified | place: Key West, Florida... | reverse complement strand
TGCCGTTATTGCTTCTTTGGACAGTTGCAAAATTAGCCTCGTAAGTATTTTAATAAGTAAACGAATAGCTCGCGGAGCCCCGAGGTTTCTCTCGCGGAGCCCTAGGGCTCCGTACGGAGCACTTTGAGAACCTATGCTGTAGAGAGAAAAACAACATGCTTCAATCGTTTCTTGTGAAAGAATCTATGCTTTTGCAACCATTATTAGAAATAGCTAGCACACCGAAATAGTTCGATACTGCCCTCAACCGTTCTTGTAGCAAGATGCATGTGTTTATAGGCATACTTTCTGACCAGGGGCGGATCCAGGGGCGATCGCCCCCCCTAAAACCTACAAAAGTAAGTTTATTCACATAATTTTGTAAAATTCGTAAAACAACATTCGCGACATAAGGCGATTTTGTAGTCCATTGCTTGTCACAGCAGTGCTGTGAAGTATAATTCAGTTCGCTTGCAGTAGCGAAGCTGTTATGAGACTTAACTACCAAATGTTACTGATATCGCTCCCCCTAACCTTACTGGCTGGATCCGCCCCTGTTTCTGACGACCTCTATATGATTGGTCACACTGTACATGTATTATTACGCACTGCTATTGAGTTCAGTTTTTGGGTACGAAAAGTTTAAAGTTTAGTGGGTATGCTAGACATTGGCAAATGTTCTGGGGCGTAATGTCTGAAACTACATCGAGCAAAAAGTAAATTGTTCGGGCATAACAAAATTGTTAGTTACCCCCCTGAAAACGTTTCCTATTACATGCTTGCGTATTCCTTGAGCAAAACACAATGACAACTGATTCACAAAATTTAGTTTGCGCAGTTCCAACGCGTTTTACTTTTCTGATTAAGGCATCATATAAGATTCCACAGTTTGTGTTTTTACGCTGGTGTTTCTTTTTACGTGTACTACACTACTTCGTATTTGGTTTTACCAACCAAAGTATTTCTAATTGTTTACCTGATACAAAACCATCACGTTCGCATTCGAGATAACAACCCAGTGAACTCTGAAAGAAGTTGAGCTCACAAGCGTGAAGGTGATGGTGGGTGTCGGAATAGCTGTATTTGTATAAAAATACTTTTGTTAGCAAGAAAACGAAAAAATCAAATTTGCAACTGTGATCAAACCACTGAAAAATTAAACAAAGAAAGATATTGACGCCCGAATCATTTGAAAAAAAATCTCTCTACGTTCAAGTTAAATTTTTTGCAGTATTTCAAATCAGTATAGAAAAGATAGAAAGGTTTTTACAATACGGGAAAATTTTTTCAGCCCACATCAATTGATTTGTTGTTTTTAACAACCAGTTGCCATATATTAATTGCACTGTTCAGCACACGACATTTATTAATCAAGTCACACAAAAATTCAAAACGAAACAGATTCAGAAAGGTTGGACATTTTTAGGCTTGCTCAAAACTGTATTCAAGCCCATGCAGTTTCGCGTAATTGCCAAAAGTTGATTGTTTAATTTAAATCAATTGTAACCTTGAGTTCAAGAAGTATTTTTGCTAATCCTGGTTTTCGACATACGTTTTGCCACTCGCCATTTTTTCACATCATGTCGTAGCGTATTACCTATACAAGTGAACCCCCCAAATGTATTTTGGCAAACAGTAGTATCATTGCAGGGTGTTGATCCGCATTCGTTTATATCCGAGCAAAGGTATCCGCCTCCCGTGAATCCACTTTTGCAGGAGCATGAAAATCCTGGCATCAGGTCATTGCAGTCTGCGTTGAGGCTGCAGTTGTTCACTCCTGTTTTGCACTCGTTTTCGTCTGGCAGTCGTAACAACAGAACATGAAATGAATACAGCACAGAAAATTCGAACAGATATTGATTCAGATTTTGCTCAAGCTCCATTTCGTGAATGCAAAACTTTTTGGTACTTTGTTGATTTAGTTTTTGGCACTGAATAGCAAGTCGTCAGACTTTCCCTTGTAAACTAATCTGATTTTGTCTCACCCCCATGAATTTAGCTTTAATTTTATTTATATTATTACAATAAACACTCAAACAGAACTGCTTCAATATGCTTTTAATATGGGTGTCAGTTTGCGAGGACGTTTAAATTCACTGTGCAACTGCACAAGTATGTTTTGTAATTTACACTGCCGCTCTTTGCTACTGCGGTATTTTTGAACACGGCACGTAGTAGACGTTTCTGAGGACAGCTATTTAATGCTTGCTCTCTTGTTTCTTTGATTACAAAATCTCAATACCACTCCAGTTAACAACATGTTCCTTCGCATTTCTCACCATCTTATCACACGGCAAATAATAGTTTATTTTTATAGAAACATAATAACTGTTTCTTCAAAAAAAACTGACGAAACCTATTACTTTTAGCGAAAATCTTCATCTTTTAAAAATCAATATTTCTCTTGGAGGAAGGATGAGCTATTTCGTGTTGATATAAAAATGTTTGAGTTTTTCAGCATGCAAACCAGTGCATAATACCTCTGTGCGTTGACATAAGCTTTATTCAAAAAATCGTGGCAAACAGATAAAACGCCTCACCTGTCTCAACGGTAAATGAAGAAACTGGGAGGGGAGAGCTCAACGTTCCATTGTGCAGTCTGGTGACCACAAACGCATTTACTGTAGAGAGTGCATTCTTTTTTAAGCCAGTAAGAACCACCTGTAAATCAGACAAGTTATAATGCTGAGTAGTCATTTCTAAAATGCATCATGTAGATGAGAATAAGTATTACTAGCTTTTGAGGTGATTCAAATTTAAATGGGAACTGAAATGCTTGCAGATTTTAGTTATGTCGGGAAATTGTATTTATATCTATTGAGCTTCAGTATCTTTGTGTTCTTCACTTTCTTTAATAATCTGAGTTGATTCTTGGGTGCTCATATCTTTACCTTAAATCCTGCATCTTTCGAGGATAAGAATCAGCACAACATTGATGTTATAGAAGGGAAAATTGATTTCACAGTTATCACGGCGTCTTTAGTTCCAGTGAATAGTAAACATGGTAAATATACGCGAACTTTAATTTTCACGAAACAAAGATGTAAGTGCGTGGAAAACGCACCAAGGAAGAACTAAATCTACCGTTTGTGTAAAATAACCAGGTAAGAGTCATTAGGAAGCCCCTACAAGTGGCTAAAAACACTACGAGCTGCGAAAACAACAAATGCCAAGGTACACGTAACCTACAGGTTTCTCGGCAAAAGTTAGAATGAAACAAACGCAAATTTGAGGTAGGTTTGTTTTAAATCCCAGGTTCGAGCACCATGTTGCAATAACAACACCAGCTCGTGTATCACCACGTAAATCAAATGTGATCGACGAAATGAGATGTGAGCACGAACGTTGCCGCAAAAGGAGCTATTTTCCTTTTGTTTGCAGAGCAGTGCTTTCAGCAGCCATGCTTTATACTATCTTTGCCATAATTACCGTACAAAGCGCAGTGTCTGCATAGCCCTGAACATCCTCTTTGAAGTGCCTCAACGTCGGCTACAAAAATATTTAACGCTGTCACGCTTTCCTAGTTGTGGCCTTTTGAAATCATTGTTTTTTAACTTTTTCCAGCAAATTAAGTCTTCAAGGTTTTGCATCCTGTCCTTGAAATGTAATTTGGGCCTTCATTGCAATATTGAACACTGATATATTCATGCAAAATTTTCAGAAAGGCAGTGAACCGAGATGTAGGAATATTACCCGCAGATTGCAATAGAAACAGTGGAATATCATTAACATCAGCATGTAACAATTCCTCAACAGACAGTTTATGTGCTTTGAAAAGTGGACAAGCTGGTGTATTGCAACGAAAATATTTTTCAATGGCTCCAGGTGCTTTACAGTACACCTTTTTATACTCTTTACCTGGGGTTTGTAGCAATACACTGTCATTACCAATTTTCAGTCTATGAAGTTTTATTATTAAAGCATTGCAAGTCTCTTTCTGACCTTCTCACTCTTAATCTGAAATCATGTAATCCAACAGTTCTTGTGCTGCAACACCCTAATCATGATGGTGCTGCAACACCCTAATCATGATGTTGCCGCAATCTCCTAATTGAGGGTCCCAAATTTTCCGTACCTGTCAGTAATGCAAGAAACTGTACGCCTGCTCAGTGCAAGATTATTGATTTTGTAAACTATTTTTTGTTATTTCCGCAAATTATTTTGTTGTGGTAACTCTGTTAAATCCGGTGATATGGGCGAAATCGATTTCACCTTTAGGAAGATATCTGTGTGCTGATTCTAGTCCTAAACTGACTCGAAAACAGTATTGGCGTTCTACAAGTAATAATGCTTTTTTGTCAAGTATAAATAAATGTGCTATTGTTTTTGTTCGTCCCAAAGCAATCTGTTAAAGGAATTGAATATCAAGCAAACTATTATCTGTGAACAATTTTCTGCTTCTGCTGAAAAAATGCCGACCACTACTTGATTCTCCATAACGCTTCCAAGTGAATACTCGTGGAGTTGTTTTCCAAACTAATGATATACACAACAGAGATTTTAGTCTTTGATCAAACTGAAACAAATTTAGGGTGTAGCGCTATGTGCAATAAAATTATCGCACCGCTTGATAATGCCCGGAAGGATTGATTTTGTGTTCTTCACGAAATTTGATATGCGAAGATCTGATACGAATAGTATTTCTTCATATTCAAGTCGCAGTAACCGGATTTTGAATTGCTTGAGTTTGGGCATGAAAACGCAAAATTTCCTGAATTTTTCAAAAATGCGCTGCAGCCGTTTCGCGTGGATGACACTGTGTTTGGCAACAAACACTCAAGCTCAAGTCTCAAAACCTACGTTTCACATTTCAGAGCTGCAAGTCTCCTACAAAACGCAAACATTTGGAAGCGACTCATCAAATAATTTGTGTGCGCCCAAGCTTCTTCGATGTGTTTACACTACCCAGGCCTCCACAGGACTGACAAGCAGAACAAACTATTAAAACGAAGGACCTTGTAGGTACTTTCATTGTAGGTTCCATCGAGATAAGGAACGTAAGCCACCGTGTTTTCGTTGCTTGAATTCAAATAAGCAAACCTATATTCTGTAGCCCTTGGTATGGACGCTGGAAACGAAATGACAGCACTCGCGCCATCACTTTCAGAAGCGCTGGTGAAAAAAGACGACCGAACTGGTTTGATTGTTTCTAGAAAAACAAATATTTTTATCAGTAAGAACATGCGGCATATCACTGACATCAAAAGTAGCGGGTTTTAAACCCGGTTCGCAAGCTGTGACGAAGAAAGCCATAACCGGTGGCGGCTTTGTCAGATCAACAAGTTTGTTTTACGCTTGTTCATTAGGAATAACTATTTTATTGCACAGATTGCCGCAAAGCCAATGTAGACGCATAAAAAATTCTTAACCGTTGACTTAAAACAAGTTGCACGCATCTTGCAATTTACGATCAAGATCAAAAAGATTTTCAAATCTAACGCCCCATCCTCAATACTTATGGAAATTTTGGACTTTGGAGTCTTACATGCCATTTTGAAGAGCATCTCTTCCAACCAAGTGCCATTTGCGAATAGCATCTTTTTCCCATTGCTGAGAATGGCGTATATTATATAGAAAATATGCCGTTTGTCAGGGTAAGTTATCAAACTAGCAGCAGTGCACCAAAATCAGGACAACGCTGTTATGAGCTGTCGTGGTGAATAACCATCGTACTTGAAGTTTCGTTTTGACACAGACCCGCATCGCACACCTCGTGAAATTATGTTCGGATAGAGCATAGGTCAGGGGTCTCCAAACTTCTTTGTCCGAGCGCCACATCTGCTATTTCCAATAGTTCCATGGCCGGACATCTTATTTAATGTGATTGTTTCGGGATAGGTCGCATTCTACCAAATCAACAAATTTGTCGTAACTATATTACTTTTTCATCATGGACAAAATAGCTTCGCGAGCCGGACGCAATGGCTTCGCGGGCCGCATTTGGCCCGCGGGGCGTAGTTTGGAGACCTCTGGCATAGGTTATCTCATTATCTCAACAATCTAACCAAAATTTCTTACTAGGTGCGTAAAATATGACGTAGCGTAAAGCCAAGTCTGTCATGTTGTCCAGAGAAAAAATGCGATTGTAAAAAGCTGTTCCAGGTGCAGCATCTTTTGGGCAGTATTTGATCAAGTATTCTTGGGCAAATGCGTTCATTCGTCCAGGAAGAAAATTGAGCAGACGTGTGGATCCTTCACTAACACCTGAGATTAAGAGTTAAACACCGTTATTCGAGGCTTTGGATTTAATAAATGTCTTTCACGTATAGAGCCCAGCCAACTTTTTTACAATCCAATCAAAACGCCACCGAACGTTTAAATCTACCGTTTGGTCCGATAGAACGTGCGCCTTCGTAGTACAGACAGTGCGCTGAAACGACGTTAATTTCCCATTTTTTATCCTGCAAATGCTATAATATAGCGGGTGTTTTTTTTCTGTGCCAATTCAAGCCGTATTTTTTTTCATTTCAAAATTTGTTGTTTGTCAGTGGGCTGTATTGTTGGTCTTGAATAACAAATGTGTTTGTATAATTTCGATATTCTTGTTGTGTATACAGGGTGTTCCAAAACACTTTTTGTCACTTGAGGTGCATATATCGGAGTAAAAGTACAAATTCTACTCGTATGCAATAAACAGGCTTAATATTTAATAGAACAAGATGTATTCATAAAAATTAGGCTGAGTACTTCAAATCTACGTGGACTTTGTAAACGATTTCACAATATACTGGTGGAGTGGTGGTCATCTAGATCCTTTGGACATTCACAAACAATTTTCTTCTTTGAACTTTTTGTGCCATTTCCATATCTATATCGCAGTTGGTGCCTTTTCATTGAATTCTCTAATAAATGCACGCTGCACGGCCTTGTTCGACTGTGTTTGAGCAATTAACTCTAGCAGATAAAAGGGATTCTTCTATTGAAGTTCCTTTTATATACTTGAAAAGGTAAACGAACCAAACACAAAGCGAAAATTTTGAACTGCTTGCAGACATTGAGGCCAGTTGAAAAAATTGATCGATTATTAAATTGCATAATCATTGCAAAATTTTTGAAGCACCCTATGTATATACACAGAAGCCGGTACTGTTCAAGAGGATCTCAAGACTTACCTTACAAACTCTTTTTAGCCTGACAGATAAAAGTAGAGATACTCTAAAAATTCAGTGCCAGATGGCAGATACATTGACATACCGTTGTCCTTTTGTTAGAAGACCATGGACTTGGTACAAAAAAATTGCAAACAGAGCCAATACAGATATGACTTCTTATTAAACAAACCGTGAAATCGAACGCCTGAGCAAATGTTACTTAAAGCATCAAGCATCGTGAACAATATAAAGTACATTTAAAGTGCGTTAAAAATAACCCTTTTAGAAATCATTCTTACGATAATACCTGAAAACAAAATTCAACCAGATAAGCATCGCATAGGAGTGGATACGACTGTTAAAAACATAGCATAATCTCATGTAACTAGGAATGGACAAGACAGATAGCTAGTACAGCCCAATAAATGTCCTGATATTTAAAAAAATACGCCTCGAGAAAAGTGTTTTCATACACATATTTTTATTTGCTGTCCTGCTTGTGATAATCAACCCAATCGGAGTAGGTTTCATCACGGTTCATTTGAGCTGCACACTGATGCTGTCTGTCACTCAGCTGCAGAAACGTTTAACGGAGACAAGATGTTTAATGTCAGCTGTGTAACCATAGGATGTCAAAAAGCAGTGTCTTTTCAGCGAAGCAACTGAAAGGATCCGAAATGTGAACGCGTCATTTTTTAAAATGATTGAACTCGTTTTCATAATATTAATTGTTGCATACTTCACTAACTTTTGTTAAACCCTTTCATGGTCTTCTTGTCGGATATATCACGACGTTTTCGTTGTACTTAAACAATTTAAACAAAATGGGCTTAATTAACAGAAATAACTACCCTCCCAAAAAACTACCGAAATGCATAGACACGAGTCTAGAAAAAGGCAGAACCCAAATTAGTCCCATGAAGCTTTTCATTTGAAATAGTTTGCGCCGCCTTTGCAACGGTTTTTAAATGAAAATTTTCTTTAGATTTCCATAATTTGTGAAGTAGAGTTTCCCATAAGCTTGAGACAAAATATGTTTTGCTCTCAACAAAGGTTTTCAAACGACGTTGTCCCATTAAACAGATCCGTAGCCCTTTACGTTCATGCTTATTTCCCACTGCGTCGTTAAAACTTAAAACATGCATCGTGAGAAATCACTTGTTACAACACCAAGACAAGTTTCAACAAGCAGACGTGCGAGGTTTCAGGAAGAGACACTGGTGGTACTAGTATCTCCTTTTCCCATGGTCATTGTTAATAAATACCTTTGAACGGGCCAAAAAAAGTTGAAGGAAAATTAGCGGGACGAAAACACTTCAAAAGCGAACAAACATCACAAAAGAGTTATAAGAAGAACTTCTTGCTTAAAATAATCACGTTTCAACCGCATGCGACCACAGAAATTTTAAGTTTTTAACAGCCGTAAAAAATTGTTAAGGACCTTCGGCGTCATATAGGTTCATAAAACTCATGTAATTTTTTATCATCCCATCCGACATATAAGCACTTGTCCGAAATTACCTTAACCCATGCAGCCTTCGAGATTTATCTGAGATTGCATCTGAACGTGACTTCAAATATATTGAGCAGAAATAAAGGATTTTTTTTGTTTCCGTATGTCCAAAACACAAAGTGGGCTATGGTGTCCACCTCATGTAGATGAACATCAGACACCAAAGTGGGAGATTTACGTTTTCATTGAATTTGGTCACTTTCACTGCTACTCAAGGTTGGCAAAACGTTGAATAATTTTCATGTTTTTAATGGGATCACTTAAAACAACAAATGACAGTTTCCATCAAAGAACATATTAGAAAGAGTATTAAGCAGCAATTTACTAACCTTCATCTGTAAACTGGAGAACAGAGAGAGACGATGGCTCTCCGTCAGCGGTTGGAAGAGTTATGTTGGACAAAAGCCCTTCTTCTGTATACATAGTCCAGGTCCTGTTATCTTTCCACACCGGCCCCATGCAATTGGTTGCTCCGCTATCGAAGAAAAGTCCCACGTTGCTTATAAAGGTGTACCCCAACGAAGAAGAATCTGCAATAATCCGCTCTATCAAGACCACATAGATAAACCGAATAATCAGGTAGGGAAATATTTTTTCTGTTCTCATTCCTTTACTGGTGCCTAAAACTCGCGACGTCTGTCTTATGCTCATATATTACCGGGGTCGACAAGATATCAGTCACATGAAACTTACACAGAAAATTTCAAAGAAATTTTAATTTTCTTCGTCGGAGTTTTTTAGGGGGACTCTCTTCAAAATTGAAAGAATTTGGACACCCAGGGATGACGCTACTGAGGTTTCAGTTGATGTTTAATGTCATTGTGTAAAAATTCTCTAGTGATGCCACCGTCGCAATTGGGTTCAAAGAGCACCACTGTTAAAATAACCTCTGTACACTGAATAGATGCCTTTCAAAGCACGACCGCAATCAAGTGGGGCTGCAAACCTCGCGAATTAAAAAAATATTTTGAAAGCGCTTAAAACCTTTTAGTTGTTAGGTGAAACACGTTGCAATCATTTTGCCCCCCCCAAAAAAAATATCAACTGGTTGCGGTTCTGTTTCAAACTTTCTGGTTATCTGGGTAAAGAATGGTAGCATTTGAAAAATTATTAAACAATTTATCCAGTGGTAGGAATGGTGAAGTAAAAGATAAAGTTTCCGCTGGGTCAGAATTAAATTTAAAGGCCAAGCAAACTTGATTTTTTTCTAACATCTACTTCTACCCTTTTTCCAAACACATATTGCATAAATCTCCAGTCGCCATGTTATCCCTCTTCAGGTTAAGCCTGGCCTTGAAGTTGAGGTCAGAATTGATAGGCAGGCTGTGCGCACGAAGTTCTTCAAGTCTGGCCAGGACAGCATGAAAACTAATAAGCTGATCTGGGCCATATCTCAAATGCTAAATGTGCAGCACTACTCGTTGTTTAATTTGCTTCGTATGCTCGTGTTTCCAAAATGTTATGCAAAATGAACAACCTGTTTTTATGCACAAGGAACTTGACATGCCCCCTATACCATCTACATATGTTGTATCATATCCTGGAACAACTATGATCCTGGTGATGCTGGCTTAAAATGTGCCGGATTTCCAGGCTCAAAGCAAACCATGCTTTCCTTTGCTGGTAATGCACCTTGTACTCTAGTCGGATGATTACGGCCTCAAACATGGTTTCGCTGGTCGGGACAGGACCAAAATGTAAAGTAAACAGATTTTTGATAATGCAGTCGGTGTTGATCCCTAAAACGTAATATTCAGTACAACAGCTAATCTAACACATCAAATGATGAGCTGACAGACAGATGTCAAAAGCTTACTGTGAACATGTATTTGACAATTGTTGAAGACTGCAGTATTTGGCAAAACGAGCAGGTTTGCGTTGATCCACTTGGAAGTCTGAAACAACGTCAGCTCATAGTGACAAAGAACTGTCCCAGAAATATCTTCAATCTCCAAAACCGTGACGGTGGAAACATTTGACGCAGCTATTTCCTGATAGATTCTCTTCAGTCTTGACGTAATGTTGAACACATCGGCCTTGGCTGCGCTTGCTGATGAGTGATCGATAAGTTCGACTCGACCATGAGCCAGAATTTTGTCTGGTGAATAACGATCGTAAAACACCGTGAACACGTTTCCGGCATTACAGGTATGGCGCTAATTGCCAGAATTTTTCCTTATTTTGAATTCGAACAAACTAAAGCAAATTCAAACAAATTTACAAAGTTCCTTAAAAAAATTGCGGAATATTTCCTGGATTAGCTAATTGCAGTCTTCCAGTGGTTCTCAACCTTCATGCTGAAGGGGGCCAAATCTAGACCTACGACTTTATTAGAGAGCCGCACTAAAAATTTTTAGCACAAGTCTATTAACACGTTTTGTTTTATAGCAGAACAAAGTCTGTTACACAAAATATTAGAGGTATTGACTTTAGTGTGACACTTGATTTTGCTTTTGACTTTCAACGATTTTGTCAAAACAAGGGTTCGTTGTGGAAGATGCAATGCGCAAAAACTGGTTGATATGATCACCCATTAAGTGGTTGCGATATTTTGTTTTGATACACACTAATTTACTGAAAAGCGCTTCATACGCGTATGTTGAACCAAAAGCAGAAGCTTGTAGGTGTGCATTAGCAATCAAGTTAGGATATTTTCCTTCTGGAATGCGAGTCCAGAACTCCAGTAGCTGATTAGATTTGAATACTGAAATCAGCTCAACATCTGCCTGTAAGTCCAGCAGCTTTAACAGTAATTCATCAGGGACTCTTGCCGCATCGATACCCACAGACGCTGAAAATATTTTCATCAAAGACAAGGAGCTTTCAATGTTGGCAAAGCGACGTTTAAATTCGTTAATCAAGTCACCGGTGATTGTGCTGTGTTCTTAATTCGAACCACCATCTTTGTGCTCAGAAGGTGAAGGCAAATGAGAAAAGGTACCACGTCCAATCTGTGCTTTCCAAAGACGAAGTTTTGCGGTGAAACCAGACACTGTGCAGTATAATTCATGGCAAAGTTTGCTCTTACCCTGCAGCGTGCGGCTTAAAGTCGAAAGGTGAATGGTGATGTCAATCATGAAAGTCAAATCAGCCATCCATTACTCACTGTCAAGTTAAGGAAAAATATTTCTCTTCGCCAAAAGCTTTGATTTCTGGGAGAAGTTTGTAGAACCTCTTCAGATATGCTGCACCACTTACCAACCAATAGTAGCGTGCATTAACACGTCACTCATCATCAACATCCAGGCAAAATTGCTTGAAATTGCGATAGTTAAGGGCATTAGCACGAATCCAGTTCACAATTGGTATTACCAGGGATGTAGTGCTAAAAAAAGTGGTGTGGGAACGGGCCACACCAAATACAAAGGAACGCTGCACCAAATAGTTCGAAAAAAGTGAGCATTCATCTACAAGAATTTCTACACTGGATCTTCATGTTTCACTTTAGACATCTGACTAGCAGTGCGAATCTGCGCGTCGCTAACACATCTGTGAGATCGCTGCCATGGTTTATTGTAATTGTAATCTAGTGCAAAAAGGTGCGGGGACACGTTCCCACCCCACTACACCCCCTGGATATTGCCACCTCCGTCACGCTGGCCTTATTCAGCGAAGTGGCAGCGAGATTTTCCTGGTGTATAATGCAGTGGTGCCATACCACATGAGTGAGGTTGCTCTCAGCTCGCCATCGGATAATATGCCCTGAAAACTTTGTTTCTGTCTAAGTATCGAAGATGCGCATCTGTGGAAATTGAAAAAAGTCTTGACGGATCCAAACGTGCTTCTTAAAAAAGAGTTGCTCGAAACTCGCAGAATATATCTGCCCCTTATGTTGAGCCCTGAACAGAACGCTACGTGAGAAATTCTTCATAAATGTTGAAGCCGGGCATGACTTCTCTGACTAAAATTGCTAGTTGCTCTGTATCGGTAACACCATTTGTATTGTCAAGAGCTAGAGATTAACAAACAAAATTCGTCGATTTGCTGAGAAGCTGGGCGCACAAATCACTAGACATGCATTCCCTTCGTCCTGTGCCTTTTCTGTGCTGCCTCCAACAAAGTAGTTCATCGCAGACACGCAGAGCTCAAATTCGCAAGCTATAGAACTCAATGTCAGATTTTTAAAAGTTAGGATTTAAAAAATGTAAATTATCATAAGTTATGGTATTATTCAAATACTGCTGAGAACCGCACAAAGGGTGCTTGAGAGCCGCATACGGCTGAGAATCACTGGCTAATCTTTTACTACTGATCGTGAGCCGCCTCTTTGTCGTTCAAAGCAATATACTCATGGGAGTCGGAAGGATTTTTTCCAAAACTAAGAAAACAGCCTTTTTTTTGCTAAAAATTTCAAATCCCTTGGAGGCCTAGGCTCCTCCCTGCCCCCCTTCCGACGCCCATGAATATACTTGCACATACTGTACAAGATACAAGTGCACCTCAACTGTCATAGTAGCACTATTTGTGTAAGGGTACATATTGCAGTAAATTGAAAAATTTTGCAATATTTATGCAATTACGCACTTTCTATCTATAGAATAAATTACACTTTTTACAAGACACTTTATTGTAATGAAAAGAATGATTCAGCACCCAAAAACTCAGTCATAGTTTAAATCATCTTTGTTCAGCATTGTACATTTAACGAATGGACTACAAGAAAATGCTTGGAAGACACCTTACCGAATAAATGTAGAAGTAGGCAAATTTTTGGGGGTGCGAAAAATTTTTGCCCGAATTTCCCCAAAATTTCCCGAAAAAATGTTGGTCCACTTTTTGTGCGATTTTCATGTGGTTTTTGGCGCCATTTTTTCAAATCAAAGCACGTTGGGCGTCATTTTATCAAATCAAAGCAAGTGGACGCCAATTTTTCTCGTATTTTTATGGGGTTTGCCCAGATTTTCAGGGATTTTTCGAAGGTTTTCACAGATTTTGCCCAGATTTCCACTGATTTTGGCCGGATTTTCACCAAATCAAAACATTTGGGGGTGCGCTTGCAGCCCCTGAACCCCCGCCTTCTACACCACTGCTTCACCGATACCATATACCCATTTGCAGTGAAAATCGTTAGTATGTCCAATCGTTCCAATATCTATGCGCGTCGTGCACATCAGGAGATTGTACCACTTCACTTAATTAAAAACATTTATTAAGTTCAACCTGTAGTGACCGAGACAATGCTTCCGAAATCACTTTCCGTTTCATTAAAAGTTGTACCATCGTCTGTTTGAATCACTCGGGTTTGAATATCGTACTCAGTGTTCGGATCCAAATCGGTCAATCTTAATATAAACCACATTCTTGTGGGAAACCATTGTAGAAGTAATGTTGAAACACACACGTGGGCCGGAAAATTTTTCACTTGGTAAGTAGGAAACATCTCTTGTGTTGTTAAAAACCATTATCAAGACAAAATGCACTTTAACAACAGAAATGCAGTACGTTCGCTGCTGGTCTTGTAGTTTGTTTTGATTCATGACAATTTTCAGAGAAACATGACTGATTTCAGTCAACAGGAACAGCAGAAAAATAGGTTGCACATAAAAGAAAGAACCTTGTTGCAATCACAGCTTCAACAAATTAATAGAAATGATATTTTAACGAATGTTGCGTCACTACAGTAACTATCGACCTGGACCATTTACAAGAGATAAATTTCACAAGCAACAACTACAAACGACCAAACAGTTTGGTTGCAAAAAGGTTGTTGCTATCTTTACTACAAAGTCCGCCCTTTCTCTCACGTTTCAGCAAAACTGTATCCTATGATGCTTGGTGATATTTTCTTTGAAATTTCGGAGGTTCTGACATTCACGTATTTGATTTCCCACTTTGTTGCTCCGGGTGTAGGCTCGATATAGAAACCAACAAAAGTAGGTCTCACAATGAAAGTTCCGATTTTTGATCCAGTTGGTGCTGAAAAGCAAGTATGTGTTTTTGTTTGGGAGACTTTGCTTATGCCATTTGCCGTGCTGCACTGTTAAAACTATTCTTAGGGTTCTCTGTGAAGAGAAAACAAGACAATCATTGCGCATGAAACTAATCATAAATGGTCGACAGCTTGTCTTCAGAGACGGTAAGAAAAACGCAAATAGTTTCAGGTCTTGATTTTTCAAACGTTTTACAAGTACAATATAGCTGCATGTTCGAAAATCTAAAAATCAAACATCTGAAACATCCTGTTCGAATTTTGTAATTAGAAACCAGTTTTTCAAACCCGAAATCTGTTTTAAGCAGTAACTTCGCTGACGTTATTACAGGCAATATTTTTACGAAGGCAAAACTCTGAAAAAAATCTAGCATTGGCGTCAGAATATAAACAGTCCTATTGACTTTTTTTCATATTTAGAAAGACTGTTATGAAGCTGCGTGCATGTAGCTTAACGAGGGCAGTAGTAGTAACGAGAACAGAGGAAGATCATAAGCTAATAAGTAAGCATTTTGTCTGTTGCATTATTAAAAATATTTGTGCAACAAGAGTTGAGAGTTCATTCGAACAAAAATTTAGAGGAAGAGCAGTCGTAGGAAACCTTTTCCAAACCAGCTCTCTTCACAGTAACTGTGGAAAGTGTTCACATCAAAGATGTCAAGTATCCCGTTCACGAATACGAATTGCAATTTCAGTTTCGGCAATACCGTTGTCCACAGCTTTACGAAAATACCTTTCAGCGCAAAACTGGGGTTCTGTGCAATGTTGTCGAGTACTTTCAAACTTACGAAGCAAAAGTACCCGAGTAATTCGTTTTGATGCACTATATTTAAATAAACGCACGTCAAACAAATCCGTAAAAGCATTTTTTTTTAGATATGTTATATAAGAAGCAAAATGTCAAAGAACTCCTTTCAAATGCATTAAACCAGGGTTCTTACAATTTGTCTCAATACTCCCAGGGGATATTCAACAGTGCTGGGAAATAAATCAAGACTCAAGTCCTCATTCTAAAAACTTGGACTTGCTTCCATCCAGATTGTATAATATACAGTGTTGCTCCTTTGAATTTTTTAGTATTAACACTCCATCATCACATTCGTTCTAGCAATCTAGCAACATTGTACCCACATGAAGAAGATTGGTGCCAATGATTGTGATGCAGCCTTTGCATTAAATATTTTCCTTACAAATCCATAGTGAATATTTCTTTACAGATCTGTTTTATTTCTTACAATTCTTCTGTTATTAAACTTTGTTGAAAATGGGTATCCAGATCGACGAGAATTTGACTTAGGAATATTGAGGCGTTAAAATTTTAAGGACCACTATTCGTAACAGACTTACCACTCCAAAAGATAAAACCAACCTGTTCTCACGTCTATCGTTGGACTGTACGAAGCATTGTCGTCAGCAAAGCTGAGTTTCACTCGGTAGACCGTATTAGATCGCAAGTCTGTGATCTTTGACAATAAAACAGTTACTTATTGAGCAAGCGGTCTTCACTAAAAAAGCAAAAATCGTTTACCTAATGCACTTGAAGTGTTGACGGGCAATAAATTTGCATAACATATGTCAATACTAAAAGAAATAGTTCGTGCGTATCAAAATCCCAAAGCTAACATATTTTTACAGAAAACATAAAACCACCTACGAAAACGTAAACAAGTCAAAATTGTTGAACCAGTAACTGGGATATAGTAAAATTTTTTCTATGACTTTAGGCGTTACGTACGGGAACCAAACCACAACAACATAAAACGACTGGTGTTTTGAAAAGTAAGTGCGACTCGTAATGTGGTTCTGTTGCAGCCACAATGCTGCGTCGCCCTGAGCCAACTAACATGAGAGTCGAACCGACGACCCTCGGTATAACAGCAATGGAGTTTCCCCACTCTACATGCTTCTCAGCGATGCTGTTGCGCCCAGCTATGCAGGAACATTCGCTTAAATTTGCTTCCTTTTGCGCGAAGATGATTTAAATAACAGGCTACTTTTTTCTCACTTTTTTCTTTCAAAACTTTCTTGCTCATTTTATCCGAATTCAACGTATTTTTTACTTTAGTAGCCCTGAATTGACTGCACGAATATTTCGTCTCTGACTTGGGATCGAAAAAAAGCAAGTTGCATGCACTTTTTCGTGGCCAGTGGCGCTTCTAAGGGGCAGGACCAGATTTAGCTGATGCAAGGCCCTAGGCTGATCCACTTGTGAGGTCCCCTTCGCCCACTGTTACGAGGAAAAAATGGAAAAGCGTTAATCCATTTGCGCAAAGCCGAAAATGACGATATTGACAATGTACGGTCAATAAAAAATTTCTAAATCATTATGAGAGTGCCCCACGATCACTGCGATTGTTGCTGCCTTTGACGCAAAAGCGTTGAATGACACGGAATTATTGAAATCGTACTTGGCTGGCGAGAAGAGAAGTATTAATTTTTGCAGGCAAGCCAACTAACAACGTCATGGTAAAATATTTGTCAAAACATGGCCTACGTTTTTTATAAGTTTCACACCTGTACTGTATTCTTCAATACAGCACATTTGCTTCCGAAAGACCTCAGTTTCGAACATGGGGGCGCCAAACTTGCTTCTTGCCCCAGGCGCCATCTAACCTCATTACGCCCCTGCTCATACACACGAGCAAGTAAAATCCACCCAAATGGTTGCAACTGCTAGGTTCACGATACGCGTCTTTGTTGCCTTTTCAAATTGCTAAGAATCGAACGCAACGAAATCGTCGCGCGAAAGGATGTGAGGATTAAGCCAGAACCGTAGCCAGAAAGGTTTCAATAGGGGGCTTTGCATTTGCGCAGGGGTCTTGACATTCTGAAAATTTGATAAAATCTCCATTGATTCATAATGTTTCATACAGTATTTAAATTTGAAGGGGCTTGAGCCCACCAATGCTCCCCGTGGCGACGGGATTGGTTTAAACTTCCCTTATATTGTCATTATTGAAATACTTACAAAAACCTACAATCATTCAATCAATTAAGGCCGTACAGAGCCCAATAAGGTTTTGTCCTGGCCTTCTTCATGACAAAATCATCTAGGAGTTCATCAAAATTTGTTTCCCTAAGTTTGTCGCTTTTAATGCACCGAATACTTAGTGTAGCAACCTCTCCTGGACCATTGCGACACTTTAATTCATTTTTAATTCTTATGAATCTTGAAAAACGCCTTTCTCCTGAGCAGTTAGTGAGCTAAAGGATTAAGGCCAAGGAATAAGGCTTTGCGTGGTTGGATAAACCAAAGGCCACTAATTTAAGGCATCAGACCCAAACGCGCTTTTGTCATTTTCTTGCTGTTACCATTTTATTTGTCTCTTTGGGGTAGAGTTCTCTGGTTGCCAGTTGGTAAAGTGACTTTTGCTGGCTATTCAAGATCTTCTCTGATTTGCTTAGCATGGAAGCAGTACAAATTTGCGCAAGTACTCCATAGCAATCTCATTAAAAATCACATTTGAAAATACCAAGTAACTTTGCGTAATAAAACGCTAACAAAACTACAGTATTTCTCAGAAGAAGCAACTATATTTTCAATGTAGGATAATGCCGCTAATCCTAAATAGCTCTTATCTGCAGTACAACCTTATCTTAAGCTTTGATTAGGTGCATTTCAAACACGAACAGTCACAAGTTCTTTCGCCTGATTCACACACAACAATCGGTACGATTCCGTAAACACAGGATGCAGCCAACGTGCTTTGAGCATATCGACACAATATCGGCATGCGGCTTGACCAACGGTCATATTGTGATTCGTGGAAACTCATTATTGGAAGACCCTGGCCAGTGGTGATTCTAAGGGGAGGCCTGGGTAGGCTATGCCCCCCAGATTTTTGGTTGGCACCCTCTTTGTCCCCTCAGTTTTTTTTCTTAATTTCCCGTTTCACTTCGTTTGGTTGACATATACAGTAGATAACTTTCGGCCAGCAATGTTTTTGAACGATAATTTGATAACCCTCTAGCCTGCATTCAATATTTCCGAAATGCATGATAAGCTGTGTTGCTGTTGCAGACGGTCGGGTGACTAGAGTTGTTTATGACGACAACACACCTGTGGTTGCTCGGATCCTACGTGAAATTTAGTCAGACCGCGCTCGTGGTGTTGAAAAATTCATTTCGAAACTAAGAAACAGTCACAGAAGTGGGAAGATTGATCTTTCGTGCATGTCAGTGTGAGGTGCAATTTTTCAAAAATGAAATTGGTGAAAACATTTCCCAGAAATTCCATGATCAGTGAAATATTGGGTAACGTTGATCTACTTTTAATTGAAAGGTACGAGCTGAAAAACAGATTTAGATGATTTCGTTGATGAATTTGACAGTCGACATGATAATCGAAGGATTAAGTTACATTGAGGTGAAGATAAAATAAAATTCTAACGTAGATTGCGCAGGGATCTGCGTGATGATTATATTGCTCATTGTCTATTTGTCTGAAGCTTTTCAGATTTAGAGTTAGTGCGTGTTTCGCTTGTGACAAGACAGTCATAAATCAACGCAGGATTGAAAAATCAATATTTGAGGATCAGTCAGAGGAAAATTCAGTGTGAATATTAAAATGAACGAATTTGTTGGGAATATTCTGCAAAATGCGTTTTACGCCTGCTGTTACATGTTGCTATCAGGTACACGCCCTGTACGCCGATGCACATCTATCTGCGGCGCGGCTTTGCTACTCAGGTGCAAGTGGTGCCGAAACCTCGCTGCTGTTAACTGCATACTGCATTGAATGGTCTTCATCCTATCCACGCAGCAGATGGGCATTGCACTCGTAACAGGCCCGTAACTAGGGTGGGCAGGGGGGCGAAGCCCCCTAGAAATTTTTTCGCCTCCCCTGGAAAAATGTGTTGGGCATAGTTTAAAACTATTGGACATCGTTTAAAAAAGTGGGCCCCTCTCAGAAAACTCTTCTCCCCTCTAGTGTCCCATGCTGGTTACGGGCCTGACTCGCAATAGTTGTTGCAGAACATTGTTATGGTTACAACACAATCACAAAATGTTTATCAGCTACCACTAAAACGTATTAGTCAGTAGTCACCCATCCGCTGGCGGATGGTTTATTTCTTATGTGCTTTGTAGTAAGAATGTTTTGATGAAACTAGTTGGCTGGAAACAGCACACTTGTCTCTGTGTCAAGATGGAATTTGTGGTTGGAACCATTTCGTTTCATGTGAATTGTATTCACTTTCGTGGAGCTGCTTTCGTTCATGTGGGGTCGGCACAATTGTGTACAGAAAATGGTGTTTCGTTTTACATGTGCAGTGCTGTGGAAGTTGCATGGTTAGCACAGAATATTCGACATAGAAGTACACGTGTATGACTGCATCTACGGTGGCGTTACGTGTCTCTAGTGAATAATAATGCTAGTTCATATTTTAACGATATTCACAAGCCTATGTTGGGTTTGATAGGGTTAATCATAGAAACTTCATCTTCAAAACAACGAAAAATCACCATGTAAGATAGACATTTAAGTTGCCCCCCTACTTTTTCTTTGGCCCCGCAGTGCCCCCACCCCACTTTTTTAATTCTAGAATTGCCACTGACACTGGCGTTATCAACACGAAATCTGATTAGGTGAATAAAACTAAATTTCATGAATAATTAAGACAAAATTTGGACGAATATTTATCGAACTGATCATATACCGGCAATCGACTCTATGCATGCCACAGTTTGCAAGAGGCCCCTTGGTCTGGAGGCCCTGGTCTTGAGCCTACATAGCCTATTAGTAAATCCAGCCCTGCTTACAATTAGTCAAAGACGTTTCACCTTTTCATCTGTAATACCCTGTGCCCTGGCAAGTCAAACTACGGTACACTACCAGGCTGCCACCAGACATTACTGGAACAAATGTAGTCTACAGCAGGGGTCCGCAAATACTTCTGGCGCGACCCTAAAAAATCGTTCGTAATTCTCGCGACCTAAACATTTCGTAAGCACATAATTTTGTGGAAAATACGATATACTTAAATAACAATTATAAACTACATTTGACAGTAGCGATTTTCTTCCCAGAATTTTATGAAACGTAGCACATGAAACCTCAAATGATTGCATTTATTTTGTGTAGTACATAATTACACGGACGCGATGCTTATATTTATGGTGGTAAATTTAAATTATTTCGCCACCCAGACCCAAATTTAGGTCGCGACCTACTATTTGCGGACCCCTGTTCTACAGTGACAACAAGCATTATGTCGTCGCCTAAACTGTTTTATAGCGAGTCCTCGATGCACCTGACTGGCAGTGTTATCAGTTTATCGTTTTTGAGTTTTAAACTCTTTTGAATTTTTTTTGGAATGGCCGAATCAAATTTGGCTTTTGTTGGCCTTTTTAGACCAATTCAATTTTTATTCCGGTTTTGCAGATTTAAAGATGATTTTGGCAGATTTCTGTACACTGTTACTGGACACAGAATGATAAGTTTGTATTGGAAACTCTGCACTAGAATTTTATAATTTTTAGTTTGCTTTTTTTACTCCTACAGCAAGACCAAAATTTTCGACATGTTTATTAATTGAGTGAGGTTTGTTCTGTATACGTATATATATATATATTGTCTTTTAAATGTATATATTGTCTGTATATATTGTCTTTTAAATGTGCTGTGCAACCTGTATGGGTGTTTAGAAGTGTTTTTGTGAATGTATCTCGTATTTGGCTTTACTTCGTGCTTTCTGGCATGTTTTGCGATTGATGTCGCTTTTTTACTCATGGCAACCTAACAACCCTGCTGACTGGGACCTGCCATTTGGTCAGATCATTGTTGTGTGTCACATTTCCTGTTGGTTCGGCTTCAGTTATTCTTTGAAACAACTGGTTGTAAAGTTTGCCAGGATTTATCACTCAGACTACTTCAAAACGAAGCTTATTTTGTGGACTTTTTTTCTCGTAAATGTACGTACGCGAATGTGAGTGATTTACGCAAGATGGTTTTGTGAAGCTTTGGATTCATCACAAATTGATGTCGCATCCCGCTTCACCAAACTAGCCTGTGTCCGCTTTCGTAGACAAGTTGCACATATTGACGAGGTCATCAGCGTTTTTTGATGTTTTTATCAAAACCCCCAATAAGGTTTTCACCCGGCGTTTGCTCTCAACTGCAAAACAACACTCAGGTCGAGCCTTGCTTCGAAAAATAAGCAAAGACTGCAATCAGTGTTCCCTCTAAAGTATTGCGCAGTACCATCAGACCATTTGTGCAGTGAAATCTCACTTTCGTGCACTTGCAACATTTAAAATGTACAGTAGTATATTATATATGTCGCATAGTCCTTGTAACACTTGAAACGCTTCATTGTTTGTGTGTCTACATGGTTGCGGAATTGCATGCGCACTGAAAGAAATATTTGCTCAGTGTGAAGTTCTCTTAGAGCAGGTATGTCCTACCCGCGTCCCGCATGTGGCCCAGTCGACAGTTTTGTGCGGCCCAGTTTAGGTTTTTGCTGCAGTAAAAGTATCCTATATACTGACAATATGTCTTTATTTTGATAAAATCTTGAATTTGACATTTTTGATGCAGGTGGTCTTCAGTGCCACTTTATCACATCTGTTAGTATTGCATACAACAATTTGTTTGCCGAGCATGTTCTAAAAAAAAGTTCGGAGTTTGCTCGGCCAACATGCAACAATAGGTGTAACGTGGTTAAAAAACTTTGCTCTGACGAAGCCCACTTGAAAAGGTGGGCGAAACGTCGGCTAATAATAAAAATCACCAGAAGAGCTAATTTGTCTGCTTGTAAATAAAATCTTTTAACGAACGTTATTTTTCAGCATCAGCTAAGAAACTGCACACGCTTCTGCGTTGGAGCGTGACTTGAACATTTCTGTCATTGCAGCTTGGACAATGCAGTCTTCATTTGCTGCATTCGATGGTAAAATCGTTTCGTGAAGTTTTTGTGTTGATAAATTTAAACGGGAATCGTATAAACATTTTTGTGTAGCTTTGTGTTTTTATTTTATTCTGTTGTGTTTAAACGCGTTCTGTAATGTTTAACCGGTAAAAACTGGTCGCACGCAAAAAAACATTTTAAAACGCGCAGATTGCAATGTACAGTATTGTTAAGAATCAGCGCAGTGCTCAGCGTGCTCTTCCGTAAACCAGTGGTTTTCAACCTTTTTCATGCAGCGACCCATTTTCCAACCCAATTTAAGCTAACGACCCTCTTCCGAATATTTCTAGTCAGGCATATGAAATGCAGTTGCGTTTGCACAATAGAAAATCACAATGACTAAAAACTAACGCACGATATCACTATGTTCAAGTCAACAAAGACTCATTCATTAAATTAATGCACACAGCAGCATCAGTGAGAGAGACTCGTGCCATGTACAAATCACTCCACAGCACGACTCATTGAAAACTAGAATAACTCCCAAGTTATTTACAAACACAGCACATTTATACTTCACAAAGTTGTTCGTGCGTTGCCAAACGCAACAGTACTGTAATGTTCATAATCACACTCAAAACTTTGTAATGGTCATAACCACACTTAAAACAATTTTGAATAAAAAATTAGGATATCATTTGTACCAGGTGATCATACTATTTTGGCTATACGACAAAAAGTGGTTCCACATACGCAATGTAAAGTATAGACGGAATTATGAATATTTTCATCAGAAGCTCTCGCGACCCCTAAAAAAAGCAAACGACCCCCACGGGGGTCGCGGCCCCCAGGTTGAAAACCACTGCCGTAAACGCACACACGCGCTGTTAACAGCATTGGGGTCCAGCCATCGCTCGGTTTCAAACTGCACATTTGCAGCGGGCCAACTGGGAAAGCTTGACTAAGCAAACCGCTTTGCAAAAATGCTTTCAGCTAAAATAAAGAACAAACACACTCTGGCTCGCGCACAAAAGCACAGGGAACAAATTCAACGATTTGCGGTAAGGCTGAACTTAAAGCAACTTGTGTGTTTCAAACCAACCTCTGTTGCAACCTGTACCACGAGATAAACACCCGAATCAATCAAAAAATATGTAGCTGCCACAAGCAAAGAACAGCCAGGCGAAGGGCAAACCCTTACCAACTGAAACGTGACGTCACACAGACCTTTGTGCCAGAGCGAGAAAAAGGTTGAAGCAGCTCGTCGTACTGGGTGTGGCCAACCCGTAGCGGGGAGTTAGCTCTCGCCAACACCAGCTTGTAAATGGCAGCTCGCGAGAAAAAAGAAAACTTTTATTTTAACTGCTGTGACACGCCTAAACGGTATTTTGCCACGTGAGCTGTTTATCTGAATTTCATTTCGGGATGAAAAAGCTCTATTCAACTCTTGCAAAAGCCTGAAACGCCATCTATGGTCTCGTGGGAAGTTTTTGGGAGAAACTTCGTGTTCTAAGTTGTGAGCGAGCCAGACATCTCATTTTTCGTTGAGTTTTTCCCCAGAATAGGTACATAACCAAATTTATCTAAATTCTGTTAAAAGGGTAGCGAAAATATCTTCAAGGGCGCGTCTGTGCTTGATTGTGTGATTGTTTTGATTGCATTTGACTGTTGTTTGCTGATTGTATGTTAATTTAAATTGTGCAATTCTGAACTTGGGATTCGTGTGTCAGTGTTAAACAGTGTCAGAATATCTTGTGCTTTAAATCGCATTACCATTGCAGTTAGGATTCGAACGCCTTCAGTACATTAGCTCAAGCTAAATTTAGTTTGCTAAGATCAACGTAAGTCATTCAATGTGCGGCCCTCATTAATTTATCACTGAATGTGCGGCCCTGGTTAGGATAGTGACATAATGGCAAGCATTTCGGAGCTGTTGTATGGCACATCAAGCCTACGCCATCAGCAGTCGTTTTTTTGTCCAACGACACAACCCTGGTCCGGTGACAGTGTACCATCTCGTCGATGCAGTGCAAACCACTCAGAACTCATACAGTAGTCTGAAATCAAGCAAGCTGTATGAGAAAGTTATTGCACGAGCAAACAAATCTCCTTGGCGCCCGCAACCGCCTGTCGGTACTGATCACAATGCTGGCAAAAATGCCTGTGCATAGACTCTTCCCAGACTTTGCTTACCGTTCTCGACGCCTACCCACTACAGAAGTAGTGCAAATATTGGCAACATGCTTTGTTCTTTCCAACTTCGACCTTAACATTCAAACGCCTAAGTTGATCATCACTCATTCCTACCTACTGTGTCGCAAGCGACCAACGGAGATTTCAATACATTCACCTTACTGGGTCACTACCAACCCATATAGAATTTTACCCTAATGGGTGTTGGGGTAAGACACCATCAAATAAAAGGGAGTAAAAGTACATTAGCAAATGTGACATGTTTTCAGGGAAATCTTGAAAATTACGTTTTTCACGGAAAAGTTTAATTTTTCTGTTGAATTTACAAATATCAGCATTTCGTGTTTGTGAATATGATGCCCACAAGCAACATCAGGAATACATGGAGGGTTGCAGTAGTGCGCTAAATATTATGGGTTATAGGTTTTTCTAAATATTTGTTAGGTCCAGCCATAGGCATAGCCAGTGAGGGCAGGGGCTATGACCTGCCAAATTTTTAGCGTATCTAGTAATTTTGTGCTTTGAGAAGCGGCGTCCCAAACAAACATACTGTTGCTCGCCTAAAATCAAACATTTTGGCAGCCCCCAAATTTTTGGACTGGCTGCGCTACTGAGTCCAGTAAAGATCCATTCAGGCCTGGTTGAAAGCTTGTATCATCAATTGAAGCTGCTTGAAAATAGAAGACCTATCACAGCTTTCCAAACTGCAGGCCGCCTGTGGGAATTCAGTTACTGCTTTTCGGTGTTACGAACGCGGTACTAGCGTTCCAAAGAAGTGGACACGATTGTCGATTCGGAACATCTAGCTCACTAGCTGACACCTTCCCTTATCTTGAGAATTTATGTTTGGACGGTGGTTGCAAGTGACCGACCCAGGACCTAAACGTAGGACGCCAGCTTAACCATCTGAAACATTCAAATGGAAACGAAAAACACTTTCATCGGTTTCGTTTAAGAGATGAGCAGCAAAGTGGATATCGTATTTCTCTGACAAGATTGCAAGGCTGAAAGTAGCAACAATCGTCCCACTGGATGAAAAATGTATTGAAGAACCATCGTTGCAAGCAATCTATAAAAGTCTTCTTATGAAAGTCTTCTATTTGTGGTTAGTGCTGAAGTCGCGATTTCAGTAACGCTGCTTAATCAAAGTGGTCGACAGTGAGTCCTTTATGTCAAGGTCCCAAGCAAAATGACCTTCATTACCATACTGTGGATAAATAAGCCACCGCTTTTACTGAATAAAAACAGTATAGAAATGGGCGCCATTTCCTGGCAGGTCGCCATTTCACGAATTCACAGATCAAAATTCGGTTTCGTTTGCGTTTGACAATCACAAGCGCATTACGTTCGCTCAGACTTGAATAGATCGCTTATTTAACATGCGCTAAAAAAATATCTTCTACGGTGAGGCGTGGCGAATAGTCATTCCACAACGTATCTATTTGGAGACGTCCAAGCCAGCGGTACAACTCATATAGCGAGTAATGATAGATTTTTATCATCCTCTCCATGCAGTGCAAGTTTGAACACCCCAAACTGTGCAAACAAATCTTTTGAAGTCAACCGCGTGCAATGGGGCTAAGTGTGTGAAGTAACCGGCTTTGATTCCACCATTCATAGAAGTCAAATCCATCTCGATTTTTCACTGCTTCATTTCAAAGCGTTTAAACCTAAAGAAACTACTCTAACTTGAAAAAAACTGATGGCAAAAGGAAATTGATATGCTTGCAGATTATGGCGAGCCCTCGAGCTAATCAATACTTACCTTGGGTCAACAGTGCAAGATGTGTTTGCAGCTTAGAATCGTTTTGACTAATATAATCAATGACACCTATCAGAAGTTTACCAACAGCTTTGTTGGTTTTAACAGTTTTATGTTAAAGCCGTTTAATTTAATTTCTGTTTTTCAGTCACATTGGGAGCACTTTCAGGAAATAAACTCTTACTGGTTCTGCTTTCACCTTGCAAATGTAGGTGCTCCGAAGTGCTATCGTGCATTGTGGTTAGTTATGTGGCGTCTCTGCTTGAACTCAGCCGTAACGTTGCAAAACATGTAGCTGATCAGGCCAAGGTGCCGCGAAGAATTTTGACACCAGGATTTCTTAAACATCGACGAAATCCGTAGCCCGGGTGGATTTGTTTCGCCAGTGTTTCGCACGAGCTACGAAGTACGCCGCAAGCACCTCGGTAATTGCGTGCATCAGACAATGCCAATCATATCAGACGAATCTCAGCAACAATGTCACTAAACCGAAGGGGTAAACTAAACGAATTCACCGAAAAAGTAAGCTTACACTAAAACTGAGTGATAATATTCAACCCTCTAGAAAAAATTGGTTGACAAAATCTTCCAGGTTGTGGTGCTCCAAATGGAGCGTCGAAACTCTGGGCGTGACCGTATCATCCTGGATGGCAGAGCTTTCCCGCTAAGAGACTTTCGACAAAAACTGAAAAATGACTCATGTGGCGCGGCATCGCTGGTATTGCACAACACTCATCACGTGGGATACAGCGCATCGGGTCACACAGCTTCAGCTTCCCGAAGGTTCTATATACAAACTGCACGGTTTTGAACACAACCTGACTGCTTTCCCGAAAATCCCATTAAAATGTCTTGAAAACCAACTTTTTAAGTTGCAACAGGTATCCAAATATAAATTTATTCGTTCCAAAATTTAATTCGTTTACTGATTCCCACTCGTCTGTCAAATTATATCTCTTTTGATGTAACACAAAAATGCCGATTTAAAAAAATAAAACACAAAACTTGTCCTGCTTTTTTCTTACCGTATGAGGTGATGTTGTCACGTGGGCTGAACCAATTTGGGTTGGGTCGTACCTTGGTGCATATTGCAGAGTGAAAGCTGAAGCTCCACTATCGTCAAAACCGACGGTGAAAGTTGTTGAATTCACATGGTGTAGCACCGGTGCTGGCAGCACTGTATATCCAATGTAGAAAAGTCGCAAACGGTTGAAAACCACTTGATCATAAAATGCTGCGGTAAGCGGTTTCAACCCATCGCTTGGTTTTGACCCAAACGAAAATGTGAGATTTGGAGGTAGCTTGTCCTATAAATCATGTGCTCCAAGTGCAGATGCACTGTATGTGCTGTCAATGTTTTCACTCATTGAAACATTGCTTTGGTGCTTCAAGCGATAGCAGGCGCTTTTAACGTGATTATTTCATTTGCGTTGGTCTGACCTGCCTTGTCTGGCACACAAGCAGCAGAAAAAAACAATCAAGGTAGCATAGCAGCAAACCATGCAGATTACGTTGAAACACATGGAGATGACTCGTACAAAATGTGAAGTGCTGACGTTTGACGTTTCTAGCTCTAGAAAATTTGAATAACCTTTCTTGCTCTTCACTTTTTTTTCAGGGGGATTTGCAGAAAGTTCGCCGAATTTCAGACGGCGAACATATACTTTCGGGTTCAGTAACCAGGCTTTTAATGTCACAGAGGTGTTAGAATTGGGGCAATGACATTCCTTAAAGAATACGCCAACACAGTCGAGGTTTGCCATGTAGTGTCTTGAAAAAGAATGTTGTCTAACCCTGATCTAATGCCTAAAATCACCGAGGGATGAAGTGTTTACAGTGCAGCTTATTTCGAATTTTTGCAGACAGGGCTTTTTACACGAAAGCAAGTTATGACGGCAAACTAATTTTTTATTGTTCGTAAGGGGTGATTCTCAACACGCCTCAAACGTGGTGCGTTTAATTCCACCAAATTTTCAACAAGCGAATTCCTTGCTATCGCAATGCGAATCTGTGATCAACTTAAATACGAGACTTTCTGCCCTTTTCTTTTTTTCTATAACGTAATAAATGAGAGTATTTACGAAAGGTTTTTTGTTTCGCAACTTTGAATCCTGCAACTGTTAGTTACGTCATCATCATCATCATGCACAGCGCGCTCCCCACTGAAGCAATAAAGTTCATGCACAAAGCAGGCGCAGTTTAGACCACCGTAAAGTTTTCCAGAAAATAAATTAACGGTTTCAGCTTGAACGGTACAGCAATAAATGGTGCTTTACGCGGTTCCAGCGGTGGCTTATGACTAGAACGAAGTTCCTCTACACTCTGCAGGACATCACAACCGCGTAAATTTCCAACAAAATCTTTCACCTGACCTTTACTCATATTTCAGTAGATGTTCCTCGCATTGGACGTCAAGTAAAATACAAACAATAGTGACAAATGTTTTTTAACGCGTTTACGTGCTAGTGATGGTCAGCTAAATAGATAACCCACAACGTGTGTCAGCAATTGAATTTCATTATCCCAGCATTAACAGCAAAAGTAAAACTTTGCTATATCTCGAAGAAAGACCAACCACGCTTTGTGAAATAAATAGGATTAGTAGAAAACCAAAGTAAAATTTTGCCTTATTCCGCGAGGTAGGGGACACAAGACGTTAAGTAAAAAAAGGTTATGTTACACAAAGACAACATGAAAACATAAGACCACATAGGACAACTTATCATTTCTGCATTTACTGCATAATTTATCATATCTGCACTTTTACAGAACAACGGGAAAGAAGAGATTTTTACTCTGACATTCTGTTGCATGTCCAGTCCACGTTAAACTGAATTCCAGATCATGGTTTCCATGCTTCAAAGCATGCAGCGTAAAATTCTTTTCTTTCCAGTTGTTCGGCGAAAGAAATCAATGTAAAATAATAAATCATGCGGTCACATTTTCCGGCCCAAATGATATTTACCTGAAAATACAGCAAAAGTGGGGTATATCTGAAAACTATGTGATATGCTTATTGCGGTCTAGATTGCAGGTCTACGGCAACCTACTAAAATTCTGACGAACATGGTTTGTGCCGATAAAAAAATACATAATATAAACTCGAATGCTCAAGAGAATCTCGTAATTGAAAAATTTCAGAAGCAATCTTTCAACATCTTTATCTGCCCCTTCTACAGAGTTTCTTTGCGTTCCCGATGCTTCTTCAGTTAATCAGCAGTTATTTTTTGTTTGTGCGTAATGCCACTGAATGACAGTGTACGCTTGTGCGAAACTTACTAAAAACCTGCTGTATTCCATTTGACAGCTATTCTGAATATAATTACCACACATGCGGTCGCCTTTCTATGGGAGGGTCATAAAAGTGGCATTTTCGTAATCTGCAGCCCACAAAACCTAGAAAGGCCAGGTTTCACGCTGTGTTACGACGCTAATCCGGAAAGTGTAGAAAATCGCAATTTTAGCCGCCATTTCGCATAAAAATCGCGAAAATTGCCTATTGCTCAAACCTATTCCTCTTTATGGATTTCGCTGATTTGATTGTGGTTACCGCCTTCAGTTCAACAGTCGTTTGAGAGTTGTTGTGGTGCACATCTTTGAGTTTAACGTACGCCAAAGAAATAAATCCGGATGATTCGAGTTTCGGTGCCTCTCTTCAAATCGCTTTCTCAGCCATGTATGGAGTCATCTGATATGTGGGGGTTGGCCTCATCTTGTAAGAACTGCTGTTCAAGAGTGATAGATTTGACAACTTGGACTTTCCCGAGCGCTTGTTCTGAATGTACGCAGCATTTTTGACCCGAATGTTTCACTGAACGAGAATTCGAGCAAAATTTGTTTGGGTCGCCACAACAGAGTTGGTTTCCTTCGGAATAAGTTTTACATGCCATCTTAACTTTAATCTGACGTAGTCCTCACAGAAACGCTTGGTTAAGCTTGAATGCTTCTACTGGTCAAGCAGGATGTTGCTCAGCTATTGAATTGATTACGTAGAGACAGACAACGGCCAGAGCAATATTTGAAAAAACAACTTGTTCCTTTTGTGACGGAGTTTATATTTAAGACATGATGTGCATTGTCCTTGCGCTAATTTGCAATATTGTGGTATTCTAAGGAAACGTTGTTGACAATTGCCACTTTTATAAGCTTGCGTACAAGTTCTTAACGTTTTGAAAAATATTTTGGCAGCATAATGGGAAAAATATCTCAGGTAGTGAGTGCCTCATCCAAACATCAATCTCGAGTTATTTCAAACAATCTCGGTTGTTTCAGAATTCCCTTCCCAAAACCGTCGCCAAAACAAAAAGGTCTTTCCCCAAAATAGAAGTTTAAAGTTTTTGAACTCCAAACACGTTAACCAATACATTTTTCACAAACAAAAAAGCAATTTTAAAAGTTTTACAATGCTCACAATCACAGGTGGGTAGAGTGTGACTGTCGATTTTTTATTTGCGATACGCAGAAGTTGAACACTTTTATGCTTTCTCCGTCGAAAAAGATATTGAAAAGCCCCAATAATTTGGTTAGTACGATGCCCCTGTCCACATCTGCACGAACAAGGAGTTAGTTGAAACTTTGAAAACCTCATCCTGTTGTCAGTGCCGTCCTTAGTGGCCAAGCAGCTAATTTCTTCGTGATATCTACAGCAGAAGCCTGTTATCATTCGGAATAAAACTTTACAGAGGAGCTAGGAAGTTTATTTCGCCTTGCGTATAATATTAAGGTGCCCATTTCTACCACCCCCGACTTTGGGGAGGCCTTTCAGGCGCAGGTAACCTGTGGACAGGGCACATGTAACATGTTGTCAGTACTTGCTTCGCAAAGCGCATAATTTTGCCAGCTTTAGTGTCTGTAGTATGAGATACAATATCCGTGGAGAATTTTGAGCAACTGACGGATATAAGCCTATTGAGTAGTATCTATCACAACTATGTCCAACCCGCGGCCCACAGGCTGCATGCAGACCAGACGAAGGTTTTGTGCGGTCCAGTATAGGTTTTCGCTGTAGTATATAAATAATCTACATACTCACAGCCTGTCCTTATTTTGATAATCTTAAATTTGACATTTTTGTCGCAGGTGGTCCTCAGTTCCACATCATCACATCTGTACTGCGTGCTGGGACATTTCCATATGTCCACTGACACCTTGGTGCAAAACGTTTTACTAGTTTTCTGATTTCTACATTTGTTCCATTGGTACTGAATGTGCCTACGAAATCACACTTATGGAGTGGTTAAAGGTGCCAAACAGTCTTTGCCATTGCATTTAGGATTCGAACGCTTTCAGTACATTAGCTTTAACTAAATTTAGTTAGCCACGATGCACGATCAAAGTAAATCGTTCAATGTGCAGCCCTCATTAATATGCCATTCAATGTGCGGCCCGGTTAAGATGGTGACATAATTTTTGGCTCTGTAATCAATTTCGGTTGGACATGGCTGCTCTATCACTAACTCTGTAAGTGCAGGCATGACTGTTCCTTTCGCACGATTCACTGCGGTAGACTAGGGTAGCGTGTTAAGACCTGTAGTTTTCACTGATTAGTTTTGATGAATCGGACGTGCAGTAGGCCTCCTTTTTGGTCGAAAAGTTTTTTTATTATGGAATATTCTGAACTAAAACCTACGTAGAAAATTGATGAAGCTTAGGTTTGCTCGCTCTGAGTGCACGGGTAGCCTTAATTGAGCAACAAGTTAGTCAGATCAAAGAGAATCTTACTTGGATAAAATACAAGAGTGAAGGATCTGGTGGGCGCATGGGAGGTCGGCCCCCCACTTTTAAGTATCGAATTTTGCTTAAATATGTTCAAGCAACACAATTATTACTGGGTCCATTGTTAAAGTAAATGAAGGTTTATAAAACATTGCATCAAATTGCTTAAATATACTGACAAAAGTTAGTGACGTCATATTCCAATGCTTGTGACCTCACAGTTGTCGATTCAAACTACAAAATTTTCCATAGTTTATTTGACGTGCACTTGTGCCCACCACTTTGAAAAAGGTTCCAACCGCTGGTAAAATAATAATATCCAATAGGCCTACCCATGACCCACTTCCTTTCAAAACGTCAAATCGTTTCACAACCTTTAAATCGAATGTTTCTGACTTCTTAATTCTTCAAAGAAACGCTATTTTGTAGAATGTGATTACCTCTTGGCAGCGCTGGTCTCTCCTGTCGTGATTTAGGATACGATTATTGCGACAGTGCGTTTATTAAAACTTTCAAGATTTTTGGTGACACGAACTTACCTTTCTGTTGCTCCGAGACGGTTGTAAGAGCTTGCACACTAAGCAGAAATATCCAACAGCGCATGAGGACAATTGTAAACTGACCTTTTCGCAAAACTTTCTAACGATGCTGTACCTTGCAGCAGCCGTATTCTGCAGCGTTGGTCACCGCGCGCAAAAAAGCATGTTTGATCTACCTTTCAACACAACCAGAGCAGTGTGGCTGTTGTCTGCTTTTCACCACACGTAGAAAGCAAACTTTCTTTCCCTAAATCTCGCAGACAGGTACAGTATAAAGTGTGCTGCTTGTTGTTTTACAGTTTTGTCAAGCGTAAAATGAGATGGTGAAAATATTTGTCAACATTGGCTAGGCTTGCGTTTTTTTTCTTTTGCCGCAACTTCTGTTTAGATTGTTGAGTTAGCGACACAAACTGTTGGTCTGTCAACTCGATTGCAGCACGTCTAGCACACGGGCAAAAACCTTCCAGAAAAGCCAATTTTAAGGAAAGAGCTTAAGTTAGCTTTCTGCTGCTGCTGATTAGCGATTGGTGTAGGTAGTTTTAAGCGGCAAGGGCATTGTTCCAATGATGTAGTCAGCTACAAAAGCCCTTCAGGTAATAAAAAACAACTCTTATAAAGGAAAACTACATGTGTTTACTTTCACTCGCTTAACCTGAAATATCAAATGCAAGGGGAAATTGGGCAGCTCTTCAACTAAGAACAGTGAATACGGCGCACGCTGTTTTTCGATGCTTGATTCAATGAGACCAACAACAAGAAATTTGTATTTGCCGTGTTTGCCTTGGCTCTGTTTGGACCCAGAATTGCTAATTTAGCGGACTTTCCACTAGATCTAGCGGATTTTAATCTAGTCTAGCTGCAAAGTTATGGCCTGGCGGCATAAATCCGCTTAATTCTAACGGATAATTGGTCTAGCGTCCTATGCAATTGGTCTTGTTCTAGCGGAATTTTGCAGTTTTTTAGCTTGAAAGGTCTGTTTAGACTTGGCAACCCTGGTTGGACCATGCCAACATGATCGATGAGGCTCACGGCGCTTCATTTATCCTACAATACTTCAGACGCCGCTTTGACTGCACTCTAAACAGACAAGCACAATATCGCCAGGGCCGTCGCCATCGGGAGGGGCAGTGGTGCCCGGCCCCCCCATTTGAAATAGGTGCCCCCCATTTCACGTTTGGCCCCCCGGTTGCTACATACATCCAATACTGTATTTTGAAAATGTGGCCCCCCCTTCTGGTTTTTGGCCCCTCTTTCTGGTTTTTGGCCCCCCTGCTGCTACATCTTGGCGACGGGCCTGAATATAGCGCAATTAATGATACAAATTTCTTGCAAAGACACAGGAAGAAAAGTTATTCTTGCAAAGGCGCAGGAAGAAAAATTATTCTTGTGCTTCCTGTGCGAAGGCACTTCCTGTGCAAAAGCATTTTTCTTCCTGTGCAAAGGCACGGGAAGAAAAATTATTCTTGCATTTTCTTGCAAAGGCGCAGCACTTTTTTAGCGAAGTGCAGCATGTTTTGTTGATTTGTTTGTAAATCCGAGAATTTCTCCAGTTTTATACATCGCGGCTAAAGCAGTACAAACCAAACCTGAAAACTTCAAATGCTTGAGAGAATGTCTTAAAATACTGTTCCAAGATTTTTGTACAACTATTTGGAGAAAAGTTGCGAAATGCTCTTGAGTTATGAGGGTAAATTGTCTTGCGTAAGCGTAATTTGCCTCTAGTTGCGGTGGCATCTGGAAGCTTATTATGATTATGAGCTGAGTGAAGGTTAGTTGGTGCTGAGAAGGTAAAATAATTAGGCTTAGCTACCAGTCATGCGAAAACAATGTTTCTCTCACTCACATTACGATGAATTCGATATGCAGTCCCGATGAAAGAAAAATGCTGCAGTGCATTTCAGTGTTAATTTTGCTTCAATGCGGAAACTCACCCTTTCATATCTTCCAAGGCCAAACGAACCCGACATTTCAAAAGAATAGATGTAATTACTCAGTAAAGAACTGTGTCGTATGAGCACTAGGTGCAAAAAGCCTTCCTTAAAATAACTAAAATGTCGAAGCAAGAAAATTCATATAATGTTTTTAACATGAGGTTTGATACATTTAAAAAACAAAACCTGTAGTTAAAAAACTTAACCGTGGGTTTATAAAAATAAAGCAGTAAAACACTTTAGAAGCAAAGTGATTTGAAATGTTTTCAAGTTGTTGCGCAGTCAACAGAGTTGAGACTATCATTTTGAAAACTTTTTGCACGACTCTACAGCGGATTTACTTGCCACGTTTTTGTAACACACTTGCTTGATTTTCTTCATTAAACATGAAATGAATTTTCTCTGACTCCAGTTCTCTGACTCACACAAATCTTGATTGTAGTCAATAAAACTTTCGTGCTTCGATTCAATTAGACTTGAACTATGACTTCACGAAACGAATTTGTTCTTCGGCGACGTAAATCCCTGGATCAACACAAAGTAATCGAATTGATTCGACATTGCCAAGAGCATTTTCGCGGGAGCTACTCTTCGCAAGATATTCAACATTAAGGCTTTTTTCTGATCTCTTTTGACTGAATCTACAAAGGTTTGAGCTGCATATAAATGAAAAAGTTAATTTGCGACAACGTTTCATCGGGAAGCGGCTACAAGTACATGTGTGAGCATAAAATTGTACGTCAATGAAACTTCAGCGAAACATTTGCTAGTGCTGTTCTCCATGTAGCATTTTCATACAGACCAAGATTGCGGGAGTATTTTTACATTATGCAAAATATTTTTATCTGGTTCTAACATGTAAGTAAACTTTTGCTGAAGATTACCGGAAAAAGTGGATTTCTTAAATAAAAAAAATCACTACAAATTTTATTTTTGTGAACATTTTCTTATTTTCCGGCGCACACTGTATTTTCACTGAAAATCTATTTCAGTACAAACTTTGCTCTAAGCAAACTTTGCTCTTCGGAAAAAAGCCTTTGTAGTTAGCAAGACGTTTTTCAGTTTTTTCCTTTCTTTTTGGGTATGAACGGCTGACAACCTCTAAAATACTCAATTAGTGCGAGTTCAACTTACACAGAACGCATCCTGAAATTTCGGAGTGGTAGAAAAATCGATATAATAGAGGGGATATAATAGGCTGCAGTCACAAGACTTGGTGTGTTGTTGAAAGTGGTAGGAATAAATTCTGTTGAGGATTCACTGGTCGGTTTCAATGTGTGATGTCAGTACTGCTATATATACGCAAATATTTGGAGAGTATACAGCCAAAGAACATCCTGTCCTGTTCACGGTATTTGTTACGTCAGATTTCGAGGGAAAATTGTTCATTCTGGCGTGAGTCGCACGAATCCAATTAAACTGCAAGTCATTTCCTGAGTATGAAGAATGTACGGCTATGGTTTAGTTCCATTTCGCTCCAAAACTTTTCAAGCAAAAACAAGATATGTATACGAAAAACGTTTTAGTGCGTTACAGATTCGATATATTTGGTCAACACTCAGCAGATTTTGCTTACATATTTTGAAATTCCATTAAAAGTTGCAGGGTAAGATTTTGAGGAATCAGTCGACTAGGCTCTGTTTTCATCTTTTTGCGATGATACGAACTTAAACATTTCTATATTCAAGTAACTTGCCTCATAGGTGTAGGAGCAGGCCTATTTTTTGCGAGTGCGAAGGAGTTTTGCCCAAATTTCCCAAAACTTACCCTAAAAAAACTCCAAAAATTACCTCCAAAAAAACGACTGCATTTCATTTTATTTTGGGCGCATTTTTTTCAAATCAAAGCACATCAAGCATTGATTTTGCCCAAATTT
>Ga0210059_1001373_pt1 | contig 36383 bp, 24 predicted proteins | sample Ectturendosymbi2_FD_188042 | JGI IMG/M metagenome (GOLD analysis project Ga0210059, IMG submission 188042) | Ecteinascidia turbinata endosymbiont from Florida, USA - Sample 2 (SPAdes) (version 2) | ecosystem: Host-associated > Tunicates > Ascidians > Unclassified | place: Key West, Florida... | reverse complement strand
CAAAATTAAAAAAGTAAAACAGTAAAAGTATTGCAACTGAGGCGGGGCCCCTAGACATGGCTGGGGCCCCCCCCCGGCCGGGGGGTGCGGGGGGCGGTTCCCACGGCCCTGCACCCCGGGAGTTTTGAAGGAAGGAGGAGTTGGTTTGAGGGTTGCCGCGGAGTTTGGTTGTTCGATTTGTGCGAGAGGTTCTGGGAAATTTTCGTCTTTGACAGCTTGAGTGCTTGCTTATTGTTTTTTTTTTTAATGCTTATTGTTCGTTTGAGTCTCCATTTCCATTTGCTTATTGCTTTAGTTTTCGTGTGAGGTATCCATTCTTTCCAACGACCGAGTTCAGGCTTTGGAAAATAGGTGCATTGTGCACCTGACCATGGAGAACGAGGCGCTCGACGTGTCTGATTATAACAGGGATGCGCAGTCGTTTCGGTCGTTAAGAAAGCGGAAATCGCAATAAGACTCCAATAATAGTCTAGAACAGGCCTGCACAACTCAGAAAGCTCGAAGGGCCAAATTGATCAACATAAACTCGCCGCAGGCCGCAAAAGTCTATTTCGTCATAGTGTGGAAGAAATTCTGAAAGGACAAGTAATTATCCGAAGTCGGGCTTTTGCAACATTTTCTGCAACTGAGTTCTCGCGGACCGCAAGAAAAGATATCGCGGGCCACATGCGGCCCACGGGCCGTGTGTTGTGCAGGCCTGTTCTAGAACCTACTTCCAGCAAGCAGAACAATGCGGTAGAACTGCTACCCGTTGTTCTGCAGAGCAAAACTGACGGAGTTCTGAAAGCATACAGTCCGAATTTCATCAACAACTGTCTTAAAAAATGTGTTGGTCCATAACAAAGCTTGCGCTCCAGTGAGTAATGGCAATCTCATTGTGAAGCGGAACACCCGGTCTGCCCCGATTGCCGTTCGAACTTCCGACCGAGGAAGTGATTAATGCCTTTTGCCCTATCTGCGCCTTAACCGATTTGACCAAAGCAGCGCTTTCCTCGTCATTTGTGATCGAGGCATTTTGACTTTCGACTTTCACCAGGTACTTTCATCTGGTGCTGTTCCCTTGGACTTAGTCGAATTTCTTGTAGTGGCACTTGCGTGACCACTACAATTGCAACGTGCTCCAGTGCGCAGCAGGTGACAATGCTGGTAAGTTCTAAGAAGCTTTCAGACGGCAATAAGACCGTCGAAGTTGAAATCAGTTCCCTTAAGCCCGTTGGAGCTAAGGGTGAAGGGTGTTATCTATAACGTTCCGTTGGAAATTTCCGCGGATGAAATCGAAGAAGGTCTCGCAGCTCAAAAGGTTACTTTTGTGAAACGTTTTCGTTTTAAATGTAAGGAATCCTTTGAGTTCAGAGATTCCAAATCAGTGTTTTTGCAGTTTTCCACTGCTGACTTGCACACCGAGGTTAAGCTTGGTTATTTGCTTTTCAGAGTGAAGCAGTTCATTCCAAAGCCGTTACGTTGTTTCAAATGTAACCGTTTTGGACATGTGGCAAGTCATTGCAGAGGTAGGGAACGATGCTCAAACTGCGGTGATGAACATAAATATAGTGAGTGTAACGCTGATACCGCGAAATGTCCAAACTGTGGAGGCAATCACTCCGCCAATGATAAAATCTGTCCTAGATATAAAAGAGAAACACAAATACTTAAAACTAAAAACTAAATACAACCTGTCGTATGCTGACGCATGCAAAGAGTTCATTAAGTCCAGAGATAATCCAGTTCCGAATATGCAGTCCAAGTCGGATTTTCCACCCCTTCCAAAATCGCTAGGGCTACAGTTAAAAGCCAGATCCTTCGTTAACAATACCCAGATTGATCGTGACAGCAGTAAATCACTCGAGCAGGGTGGGACAGTTGTTGCTGAGCAAATGGACTTCTCTAGTCTACTGTTTGGCGATCCAGTAGCCTTTCTTGCCTTTCTAGCAGAGGTTATTAAACAAACGATTCTGGCAAAAGACAAATGATACAATCGATGTGTTTCAAATAATCACTGAGGCAGCTGGTGGACGAATGGGTTACCGGTTGATGCCGAGCAGTTAAAAATTTTTACTAGTTAACAATGGCTTTTACAATCGTTCAATGGAATTCCCGTTCCATAGGAAATGGCCTGAATTTAAAAAAATATTAACAACCTTGGACAACTTACCAGATGTGATCTGCATTCAGGAATCTCACCTAACGTCAAAATACCGGCCTTCTATTCCAAACTACTGTCTAATCCGCAAAGATCGACCTCCTTCCAAAGGTAAAGGTGGAGGCTTAATCCTTTGTGTAAAATCATCCCTCGAATTTTCGGAAATCGATGTGACCCTTCCCACCGGCAATAATCTTGAGATGCTCGGTGTTACCGTTCATGGTTTCTCTGTATTAAGTATCTACAATCCCCCTTCCAACATATTGGTTTCCACAACTTTCGCCTTATCAAATTTCGCAAGTGTGATTCTTTGCGGTGATTTTAACTCTCATCACGGAATGTGGGGCAGTAAATGCACGAACAGTAACGGCAGGGCTATGGTAGATGTCATCGACAAACACGATTTTGTTGTTCTCAATACCACGACACCCACCCATTTTTCACTATCTGGACAAATTATGTGGAGTTTATTAGATCTTGTCCTCGTATCCACTTCCTGTGCTTCCATTTGCGCCAGCACTGCTGCCAACGAGTTTTTGGGTAGTGGCCACTCCATCGTCCTCACAACGGTTAAAGCGACCACCACGTCACAAGGAAATGCCATCCCAAAATGGAATTTTTCCAAAGCCGATTGGCTAAAATTCAGCAATTATTGTGACCAAACACTGAGTTCAGTCTCAATCTCTTTGGAGTATTCCTACTGTCTGTTTAAAACCAGTGTTCGTGAGGGCGCACAGGAAGCTATTCCTCAATCCAAGCGTCGCATAAAATTACTGTTCCATGGTGGAATACACAGTGTAATATTGCAGTTAAAAACAAAAAACATGCTTTTAATAGAATGAAGCGTACCAGATTGAAATGTGATATTATTATTTTCAAGAGATGCAGAGCTAAGTCGAGGAGGGTCATTCTAGAGGCAAAAACATCATCTTGGCAACAATATTGCACTTCACTTACGTCCAATTCCAATCTCTCTCACGTTTGGAAAGTCATCAAAAGCTTTTCGGTCTCCTTTCCGGTCTCCTCGTCACATTCCTACGTTAGTAGCAAATGGTATCTCTGGCAAAAATAAACAGCATAAGGCAAATATCCTTGCAAATCAGTTTGCTCTCTCCAGTAGTTCTTCAAACTATACTGCGCTTTTCGTTAACTCCACCCTATCAGCAAAAAAGCGAAACTTGCAACACACACTGTCGCATAATCTACCGAAAGACACGCGCCTTAACCAAGCATTTTCATATGAAAAACTCGTCTCTGCTATCAAGGAAACAAAAAATACTCCACCCGGACTTGATACCATCTGTTATGAAATGTTTAAACACATGTCTGTAAACTCTTTAGAAATCATGCTACGGTTATTCAACAAAATTTGGTTCACAGGAAAAATTCCACCAGCATGGCTGCACTCCATCATAGTTCCTACTCCAAAAGCGAACAAACCTTCACAAATGCCTTCCTCATACCGACCACTTTCCCTGACCAGCAATGTTTCCAACTTTTCGAAAAAATTGTCGTGTGTCGCCTCAAATGGTTTTTAGAATATTATAATATTTTGACTTTCACACAGTCCGGTTTACGGCAGCGCCGAAAAACAACAGATCATATTCTCCGTCTCCATGACATTATTCAAAAATCTTTGGCAAACAAACACAATGTCCTGGCCATATTTATTGACATTGAAAAAGCTTATGATATGGTCAACAAAAATGTACTTCTTTTAAAACTGCTTAAATTTGGAATTGCAGGTTGCATGTTTCAGTTCATCAGTTCTTTTCTATCCAATCGCACTTTTCAAGTTAGAGTTGGATCTACTTTGTCAATGACTAAACTCCTGGAAAACGGGACCTCACAGGGAAGTGTCCTTAGCCCTGTACTTTTCTCCTTGATGATCAACGATTTACCAAACACCAAAATCACCACTCCTGCATTGTACGCAGATGACTTTTGCTTCTGGGAAAGTGGTTCGGATGTAATACTCTTAAACCAGCTTTGTCAAAGATCATTGACAACAGCATGCAAATGGTGTGATGAAAATGGTTTTAAAATCTCTGGTGCAAAATCTGCTGCTGTATTGTTGACGAAAAAACGTAAACCGCAACCAATTAAGTTGCTACTACAGGACCATGCCGAGCTTCCCATGAAAATTGAGTACAAATACTTAGGAATTACATTCCAGAGAAAGGGCACTTACGCAGTGCACATACAAAAACTGGCAGCTAAATTCCGGGCTCGCCTGAATGTCATACGTATGTTAAAAGGCACTTTTTTGGGTGCAGGTAAGCGACCACTGTTTACAATATACAGGTCGTTAGTTAGATCTGTGATAGAGCATGGCATGGAGGCTTATTTTTTCTCTTCTTCCAACATGTTAAAACCCTTAGTTAAAATACAAAATGATGCACTGCGTTTGTGCATTGGAGCCATGCCTAGCACTCCAGTAGTGTGTCTGCAGCACGCATGCAATGAAATGCCATTATTTCTCAGACACAAGCAGCTCTGCTTAAAATATAAAGTCCACCAACTGACATTCAGTGCTCATCCCTGCATGTCACAAATCGAAGACTGCTGGCAAGGACGATTCCCAGATACCTCCGATTTCTGTTCCTTCAGTGTGTTCACAAAGACTGAGTTGAATCACCTCAATTTCACTGGTGAAACACTGCAAATCTCTAATATTCCTACGTGGTTATTAAGAATTCCTACTGTCGATCTCACTCTCCTGTATTTTGTTCATCAAACTCGGTCTGTCTTCATTGCACCTGTTTTTGTATCGCATTTACACAACATGTATGATCAGTTTGTCAAAATTTACGCAGATGGCTCAAAAATACTTACAAAAGCACGTTGCGGCATTTACGTAGCAGATAAAAACCTCAAATATTCAACTGCATTTAACCAATTTTCAACTTCCTTCACATCAGAGCTTTTTGCCATTCTTCAAGCCTTGTACCTAATCTACTCGTTGAAAATAGTCGGGGCTGTCATTGTTACGGACAGTCTCAGCTCACTGCAATCCATCACAATTTGGCAATGGAAAAAACATAGTTTCACCAATAAAATTGTCCTCTTTTCACCCCTTTCGGTCATGGGTTACGAGATAAAGCTCCTTGGGTACCTGTTCATCAAAATATTCCAGGAAACGAATTGGCGAAAGACCACCTGGCAAAACTTTCTGCAGCAGAACCTTCAGCTCAAACACCCCATGATGTTCTCTCCAAACATGTTAAAACTTGGTTGAATTTGTCCGATATGCTTCCCGTTATTTCCGAACATTGTTTCAAACTGTGGGAAAATCACTATAGAACTGACACGAAGGGAAGTGCCTACAAGGCCATTTTTCCTTCCTTATCGAAGCCATCTCTGGTAAACAAAAATCAACACTCCACAACTATTTTTCGATTACGTACAGGACACTGCCAGCTAAGCCATCATATTTTCCGTATCGGACTACATTCTGACGGGCTGTTCGATACCTGCGCAGTCCCAGAAACTGTGGACCATTTCCTCAGAACTTGCTCCAAGTATCGTGAGGCACGACAACGGTTCAAGCAGGCCATTGATGACCTGGGAATCAACTTTGAAACAACGCAACTCCTCCAAAACGCACATGTCGTGAAAAGTGTCGTCGCTTTCGTCAAAGAAGCGAGAAAACACATTTAGACAAGTTTTAGAAGTGACCTGGCACTACAAGACCATGATGTCAGAAAGTGCCATTAACCTCTCCTAATAATAAAAAAAAAATTAATTGTTTGGCCTTCTCTTCTTGAGTTTGGGTATATTGAGGCATCGTACTTTGTTTTCACATTTTTCCAATTCTTGATATATGGTTATTGTTTTGTTTGTGTTGGGCTCCGGGTCCTAACAACAGTGATAGAGTCTCGGTCTCGCGGGCAACAGTGTTCAGTCACAGCCTATTGTCTTGAGACTTTGATTATCGCAAAGAAATGTTTTTGTTTGTTGTATGTGCAGGTAAGAAATTCAACTTAGTAGTGATGGCAACATTTGTTTGAGAAATTTCGGCAAAATCCACAACTTTTGAAGTCTCGGTCTCGGAATTTTTGATGACGTCTCGGTCTCGAAGTTTTAACTCGGTCTCGAAGGTTACGGCCTCGACTACATCTTTGGTCCGTGAGCCCGCAGTACTCATATGTCTGCATCGACGTTTTGCAACATAAAGGTGAGTGGAGGAGTTTCTTCTAATAACTAATGCCCGTGATTGAACCATAATGCAGCGCGTAAAAAGCGATAGATGTATACGTTTGGAAATAACTTCCCACTATCTGGCAAGGCAGAAACAGCATTGGCAGCACGTCACGCTTCACCAAACCATGGTACTCAACTCTAACATGGGCGTACAGGTACCTTCTGTTTGGGGGTAGCAACATTTTCGATTCGCCCAAATTTTTACGCCACTGTAAGGATAACAAACAGAAAAGTTTTGCAGGGCGACGATCCTGCTTAAGGCCCAAGCGAATTGCCCATACATACAAATCTGGCAAATTTGCTCGAAGTTTTCAAAGCTTGCCCGAATCTTCCCCACTCTACGTCTCGTAAACATATAGCTCTAACGCAGAAACTCTGGCAAAATACCAGCTATCTACAGCTTGGTAGAATTAATAATTGGTTTTAAGCTGTCATGACAATTTTTGTTCCACAGTTCAATATCTGCAGTCAAAAACTGGGGGGAATGACAGCGCTTTTCACCCCCAACTGGCTACGCGCCTGGCAAAAGTCACCAGGGTTCCCTCTAAGAAAATTTTACACTGAGCAAATATCTGTTTTGGTGTGCATGCAATTGGGCAACCGTGTGGACACACAAACAACGAAGCGTTTCAAGGGCTATGCAGCAAATATACGATACTAAATTTGGAATGTTGCAACCGCTCGAGAATGAGATCTTCGCAGAAGGTCTGGTGGTGCTGCGCATTTACGCACCTTAGAAAAGACACTGACAGTGACTTATGGCTATGTGGTTTTGATCCTTTTGTGGCAATTGCAAACCCGTAGACAATTCACACTGGCCACAAAAAGATAAACTTGGCATGGTTAGCGAAATCTGCAACCGACAGTAAAATGCGTAGTTTATTGCTTAGAGATAATTTCGCTTAAATCTCATAAATCTGAGCATGAAAGAAATCTTCTGGTGTAAGCTTTAACTTTTCACAGGTGATTGTGGTGTTGGCGGAGATTTGTGGTTTTAAATTGGTTTTACTGAAGGATGATCTCACTTGTGCTTGCTGGCCTGGCTGGATTAAAGCAGATCCATCGCCAGAACAACAGCATTGGGGTTGGTTTTAATAAGCTTGTTTGGGGGGGGAGTCTTCGTAGCAGTACACAATGTATTGGAAAGTGAAATTATCGGGGAGACTACAGCTTGCGTCCGGAGGTGTTGATTATGAATTTAGCTGCTTCACTCATCCGGCTGCTCAGCACGCTTGCTCCCATTTGTTGAAACAGTTTCATAACTATTCCCCTGGTCTAGTGGGATTGCTGTTTTTTTCTTCACATCAGCAGTGCAACGTCGACATATGTGAAACGGTAGTAAACATTTGATTGAAATTTTACCTTTATTAGTGGCGTTAAATGAATGTTAGGGCAATTTGCATTTAGTCCAGTGTGACTCTATTGAGCGATTATGACATGGTTGTTCACGATAGCCAGCAGAGCTACCTAAAACTAGAGTATTTTCATAGCAAATGCTTTTCATTCACTTTTTATTTTTAAATTATCGCTTCATAAATATGTTTTCCCTATATACATCTAAGTGCACAAGCTTCGTCTGGAAACGTGATTTTCATTTAGCTGTTTATTAAACTCCTGTCGTGGGACTTGAGCTGTCACTTCTTAGTGCAAGAAGGACTACTTCTAAGCAGGAGGGCAGGAATATCTTTGAGACATTGTTTTTTCTGATCTCGATACGGAAAGTCAAAACAGTGTCAAACCCTTGCGCAGCATGCTTTACGGTATATACATTTTGTAGATACAAAAGATTGTTTGGGACACCAACAGTCTTGTCAGTTATGTGTAGCTTATGAAAAACGAGGACCATCCGATGGTGATTCCCTGATAAATTGCAGTTCGACCAAATAGTCGAAACCAAAAAAATAGCCACTTTCTTGGCCTGCAAAAGGTAATCACTTTCGTGTTATACTCAACGATTGTCGTAGAGAACGTTTGGTATTATACAAGGAAGACATTTTTGGCGCTCCTTTATTTGACAGACCCCCAAACGTTTGGTCTGGATACACCTGGATGATGTGAGATTACATGGTCTACCATGAGGCAAGTCAATCTAAAAGCAGAAATCGAAAAGCAGACGAAATACCGGACCATAGTCTCGGACTTGCTATCACTAATATAATGTTATCGTTAAAAGGAACGATAGTGTCAGAGAAACCTCGACCACAGGCGCATAGCCGTAGCCAGGGGAGCCTAGGGGGACATTGCCCCCAAAAATTTCTAAAAAAAAATATATCGTCATTTTGTGCTTCGAGAGGCGGTGTCCCAAAGAAAATACTGTTGCTCGCTAAAGATTTGACCCCAAATTAATTTTGGGCTGTTCAGGCCACTGCACAGCTATAGTATTGATAGAGACTCTCTATACTCTCTATAATTATTTTAGTCTATACGTGGTACAGAATTGGAGGACAGGCTTGCAATAGTTGGTACAGATGGGACTGCCTGCATGACTGGGAAATGCAATGAGTGTATTCGACATTGAGAGGAATTACTACACAGACCACTTCAGCGGATTGTGTGTTTGCTCCATGCTAACGAGCTTCCCTTAAGACATGTTTTTGCGACCCTTGATGGTTCCACAAGTGGCCCCAATACATTTACAGGTCCTATAGGAAAATGTCTGCATGGACCTGCATCAACTTGGTCAGTTGGTCAATTCGAGCAAATAGCAATGCCAACTCCTTCCTTTCCAAAACTTCCAACACATGTTGTTGACGACTTGAGCACCGATCAGCATTATGCTAATAGGATATGCGGGGCAATCATTAATGGAGCAATTGAAGATGATCTGGTGTATTTGGAGGTTGGACCAATTGTACATTAGAGATGGCAACCTTGGGATGCAGAATGTTGCGTTGTTACGTGTCTTTGGGCGAACCATCTCCGACCCAAAAACTTTTGGTCCACTTTTGCTTAACGATGCATTTTCCAACTTGGTTTGAGATTAAATTACACCATTAAATAACACATGGATCCAAACATCTGTATAATTTGATTCAAAGAATTAACAGTCTGTCCAATGAAGAGATTCGAGAAGTTGCTCTAGATGCAGTGCAAAGAAATGGATATTTTGCCCATCCAGAAAGATTATTAATTGCAATGTTAAAAGATGGTGACGAACAAATAAGAAGCATGGTTGTGACCAAGGTGATTGCCCTTCGCAAGGAATGGGTTTCGAGTTCTGCAGCTAAAGAGAGTTCTTCAAATGAACGTCGAAGCAGTTCCATCCGTTTGTTCCATCTTCCAACCATAAATGTGTACTTCCAGTTAGCTGACATAGAAACTTTCTCTCAACAGCCCCCAGCAAATGCGCATTTGACCAATGACAGCATTGAAGATTGCCGGATGAAGCCTTCGCTTCTGTATCATCCTTGCCACAACCAAACTGTCGAACGACATGTAAAACTGGTTACAGAAGCGTCCGCACAGGTTGCAGGATTTGAACGGCGAGACGGGATCATTGGACAAAAAATTAAATCTCGCAACCTCATGAAAACATTTGACACCAGAATGCAGTTTACATGAGTGTTTATTTGGTTGATGTTTGACTGATGGAAGACTGCCGGTACGCTGTAAATTGAAAACGTGGTAACGAAAGACCACGCTATCACTTTTCCACATGTATAATATCATCGTCCATATAATTGTTATTTCCACTTGTATGCGTGGGCAAGCGATTGTGTGGTTTTTCGTTTCCACGTTTTCAGTTCAAACTGTAAATTATGTTTTTAAGCACAGTAAGTAGAATGTCAACATAAGGATGATTTGTTTCTATTCGTCCTTACTTGTGCTCGGTTTGATATTTCTTGTCTGCATGCAGAGCAGCTATGCCATCATTTGGCAAAACCTAGTAATCGCAAGTATTGACAAAATTCATCTCTTTGATCTCTTTGATCTTTAGGCATAAGTCACAACACGTGCTTTGAAGGCATTTGAAGCAAAAAAATCAATTGTTTTTAAAATGGCACTTACTAGGTTTTGCCAAATGACGGCAGAGCTGTAACAATTACAGCATGAGCTTTGTGATTGTTGATAGATTTTGATTGTGTTGATTGACTCCTAAAACGTCTTGTGCACCACGTAGAGGCAAAGAAGTGGGGTACTGTTTTCTCCCTGACCACTTAAAGGTGCGTTTACACCAGAAGCTTGAAGCTAAGCACAGGCATTTATGTAATATGTAACTATTCTTGTCGATAACATCATCAAAAACCTACGCTTCTGCTAGTAGGCTACAATCGTACCTTAAAACGCATTGATATTCCAATTAAATAGTTTTTGCTGAAGTTAATGTTGAGTTTGTCGATGCTTTGTATGTGTACTTCTAAACTTTTAAATATGATAAGCAGATTAACGTACCCAAAGAAATAAATGCCATTTTAGATCGTGTTTCGGAAAAAAATGGATTTTCGATTGTACCTTATTCTGTGATGGAGACAGAGAAAAACTTCTTAGCACTTATGGAAACATGGCAATTCTGCAAATTTTGAGCCAAAAACCAAGTCTCTACGATGAGTGGTTTACGAGTTATGAAATTTTGAGGCCATTTCACCTTGTGGAAGATTGTTGGGGGGTTGCTAGACCCCAAAGGGTGCAACCCGCCAAAATCAATTTTTTGGGAAGTTGTAGGGTATTTGGCAAGATTTTGGAACTACACTTTTTTCGATTTTGAAAAAAATTTTTTTTCACTCCACCCTAACAGAGAGTTCCTTCAAGTCCCGTGTGCTCCACTTTTTTGCAAAATGTTCTGCCACTTTCCAACTCCATAACTCGCCAGCCGATTGAGCTAAAGAGCTGTTCAAACCTTCTACGGATTCGGGAAGTCTTCAGTTCAGATTTTCAAAAATTGTTTAGTTTTGGGTTTGTTTTTTTTGTGGGTGACGTCATAATGGAAGCAGGTTTTCATGCATTTCTGACTGAGGTTACCTGGCTCTGGCCGCCAATCCAATGAGCAATTTTTCTGGTTCAAGATTTTTTTGGAAATTAGGCATTTATCCGAGATTTTAGACCCCTTGATTAGCTTTCTAGCATATGTGACGCAAAATTATTGCTCAAACAAGAACTTGGGTAAAAACAAGTCCCGCAGAAGGTAGCCTTGGCCATTTTGGTTAATGGCCATAACTCGCCAGACGATTGAGCTAGAGAGCTGTTCAAATCCCCTCAAAATACATTCTTCTAGTTTAGAAAGTCTTCTAGTTTAGAAATGAAAAAAAAAGCATTTAGGTTTTGGATGTGTTTTTTTGTCGATGCCGTCATAATGGTTGTATGTTTATGCATATTTGGAAGACGTCATCAAGCCCTGGCGCTAACACCAGGAGCCATTTTGTGACTCGAGTTTTTATTGGAAGCTAGGCTATAATACGAGTCTTTGGAGAGTTTGATTGACTTTCTAGCGTTTTTGGTTCCAAAATTATGGCGAAAACAGCGCAAATTAATTAGGGAAATCCTTGGTGATCCGTTAGGGAATAATCAATCAATTTGCGTTTTTTGGCCATAATTTTGGAACGAGAATTGCTAGAAAGTCCATCATCTAGGCTATAATAAGAGTCTTTGCGACTCTTGATAGACTTTCTAGCGTTTCCGGTCCAAAATTATGGTCAAAAAACGCAAAGATTAGTGGGGAGTTACCTAATAAATGTCCGTTTTTTTGGTCAAAAATAATTGGACCACGCTGGTATATGGAATGGAAACGCAGTCTGAGTGAGATGCTTTGGAGGAGTTATGGAAACTAGATTCTTGTCCTGTCTGGGGATAACAACAGCGGAGGAAGGTTATTGAAGATTATTTTCGAAAGCAAAGATATCGAAATCTACAAAAATGCTTGGATGTTTTTCTAGACGCCTGGTTTTCTCCCCTTAGACCAGCCCAATATGAAGTTTCGAAATAAGTTTGTCAATGATTCCTGCAAATTTTCTCCATTTTTATGCGCTATACCACTTCTCAAGGATCAGAATGTGCTGTATTTCACAATTCAGTTAACAGAGGAATGATGCAACAGTTTCTCATTTATGAAAATATTGGTTACTTTGAGGAAACTAGTTGCGGTGATCATCATTATTCCAGCTGATTTGTTTTCCCAAATGTTTCTTTATAAAATTGTAATGAGAGCTTATCTCGCTGAGCTTGCGGAATTGCTTTGCCACTTTTCTTTTGTCTTCGGGATGTTCTTCAGCAATCTGCAGTTAATCACAAATTATCAAATCCCCGCAAATGAACATCGGAACTGAAGTGTACGGACAGTCGAATGCTAAATGTACAGCATTCACTTTGTTGTCTCCTCGCGTTATGGGTCTCAACAGCAGTGACTAATAAAAATAACTGTTTGATCATCAGAGTAATAAACTGAGTGAAGCAGGAAACACTGAGAAAACAACGAGATCGGCTTTCAGGTAAGTACTCTCCACAGTGGAGTGAGCAAGAAATGAATCCGCAAGCTTTTAATTAGAAATCAATTTCACGTAAAATTACGCATCCTCAGTCCTGAAATATGGAAGCAGTCCCTATGGGTGAAAAGTGGAAAGGCTAAAGCAAGAGCAAAGAAAACAAACAAAATCAAGACTAAAGTGAATAAATCAGAACATCTTAACCAACCGACTGACGCTAAGAAAGAACCCAAGCTACGACAAATAAAAACCAGGACAAATGAAAACTTAAAAATACGTTTTATTTAATAAATGAACGATTTCACTAGTAGAACATCAAAACTAACTAACTTGCGCCAAACCTGGAACAACTCGCCCTGATGACTAAAAACGTAGGTGGGATCTAACTTCAGCCTTTCAACTTTTCACCCTCAAGCTTTGCTTTGCATATTTCAGGACTATGAACGCGTAATTTCACGTGAAATTGATTTCCTATTAAAAGTTCGCTGATGAAGTCTTTTCCACGCTCATTGTGGAGCGTACTGACATGAATAGAAATACATGGGTGTCGAAAGTGGGCAAAGGGATGCTTTGGCACCCACTGGATTTCGAAATTTGACATTTTCCCATCAAATTGTTTGCAAAAACAAGGCTGTTTTCTTAATTTCGTGTGCTTGAAATGAACGTTTGCCACATTTTGTCCCCCCTGAAAAAATCTTCTTGGCATCACATCCCTGGAAAAAATCCTTTCGACGCCCATGTGTAGATATGTGCAATTACGAATCATCACAAAACATGCAAGCAAAGCCCAGTCGGCTGATTTCTCGGAAGCAGGGCTTTCAGTTTTGACAGTTGTTGCGAATAGACGCTGCACAAGCTCCTTGACACATTTACCGTAGTCAAGTAACTGGTGCCACATAGGTGAAGGGTTCGAATTCACATAACATTAAGCATCGCCAGTCATACAGCCTGCAAGAAATACTTACGGGTGAAGCGCTGCATGGCTGAAGAGCAAAGAAAGCAAAGAAGCTCAATACTAAATTAGAACACAAGCTTCGACAAATAAAAATTTGAAAATATGTAACCCGGACCTGACGTCAAGTATCGAGCAAAGGGACAACCAAACAACTCTGTCTTAAGGTGAGCCATTACGAGACGTATGTTTGTTTTCTTGTTGGCTTGCTCAACATTTGGCCTTAGATACTGATATTATTGCAGCGGAATTCTTACAACGTCTTACTTGTTGACGTAGCTTCAGTGGTACGCGAGTTATCGAAAAATTGCGCCGAAAAGCCGATATACCTTGCCCGACCCTTCAGGGACCGCAGAGGCGGATATATTGGCTCGGACTTTTACAGCCATAACTCGCCAGCCGATAAAGCCAGAGAGCTGTTCAAGCCCTCCAAAAAAAACAGAAAGTCTCTTCGCTTCGCATTTTTTGGTTTGAACTTTGTTGGATATCTGGCAAAAAATTCCAACTGATATCAAAAACCTTTCTTCTGTTAAGAAAAAGTGCGACAATTTGTTTAATTAGCAACTACACAAAGAGGTGATGCTTGTAATTTATCGATGTGGAGGTGCAATCCAGTTACGTTTGCTTGGCTTTGGTCTACAAATGTATTATTAAATTTGTCTTTATTATTCACACGTTCTTGTTTTGTTTGCGTTGTAGATTTACAAGTAATGATTCAGCAAAACGTAACTTTTTTCTGTTCTTTGCGGTTTTCTTTCATTTTATAAATATCGTGTTATGCATTCCCTTCTTTTGGGTTGCGCAAGGCTTGTAGTTGAAACATGTTCAACTCAGATGTTCGACACTATGCGATTAGGTGGTAGCAGACCAAATGACTAAAGAGTATTTTTTCTACCTCTTGGACTGACTGCATCTATATTGAGCACTTTGCTGCTGTTATCCGGTTCAAAATTATTGTTGTTATGCGAGTGTATCGCAGAATGTTGTTGTTATGCGAGTGTATCTAAATTGTTGTTGTTATGCGAGTGTATCGCAGAATGTTGTTGTTATGCGAGTGTATCGCAGAATGTTTGGTTATTGTCATTTCATACTAAATGCAGTTTTAAGTATCCGCGGCCCACACCCACCTTGTGACCATGAAGCACAACCGATGTCCGAACATTGATCAATATCTGTGAAACAGTTCTATCTTGTTGACTAAATATCGCAGTTTTCAATCACTATTTGAGCAAGGGCACCAAGGAAACAGGGATCCCAAACCATTGATGCGGAGAGCAATAAACAATTTGCTGGTTTTGAAAGAAAACAGAAAATGCATATTACTAGATAATGCCGAATTTTCAAGATCATTTTTCTTCTCACCTCCGCGTAATCGCGTTGGTGTAGCATATATAGTTGCACATTGGATACAGCTTGGGCTGTAGCAGCTCTTCTCAGTCCTTTGAACACCAACGAAGCTTCTCCAAAATGCATGCCGTCTGTAAAGCGCTGCTTGTAGCTACCGTCCCTGCTGGAGATGATGATTTCGCCTCGAACTATGAGAAGCATTGTGAATGCGGGCTCTTTTTCCGTCACTATTACCTGAATAAACCAGGCACGTGCAAAGAATTGTCTGGTGGAGGAAACCCGCATACTGTTTTCGAAAAATTCTTACTGAAAAAGTGCAATAAATTTCAAACAAACAAAAATCAAATGAAAAAAATGTTGATAAAAGAAACGTACCACATTAAAGGGTTCAATAGGCGCGAGAAATTTATTTCAAAAACACTGAAGTTTTTTGTTCACTAGTTTGTTCGTGTCTACGTTTTACTGCAACTGCTCACAATCTCACATGGGAATTTAAACGCTGAGCTGGAGTGATATCCCTTATTTCTGCTTACGAAGTAAACAGCAGTGGCAAGGAAATGTCAGTCCTGGTGCATTTTCGACAACAGCGGCTTGATTGAGAAAAAAACAGGAACTTGACACTTTTGCGAAAATCACCAGAATGTGCAAAGTTCCAGGGAAATCCCCTTCAAGAAAAATCCAAAGTTGACAAGAACATTTACCAGAATTGAGTAACACCTGGCGATTTTTGCAAAAGCGACAACCTGCTGATTTGATTGTCAATCAAGCCGTTGTTGTCGAAAATGCAACGGGACTCAACATTTCCTTACTACGAACCTTGCAGCTTCCCACTCCATCGGTTTGACTTGCATTCTTTTAAACAATGCATCACAACCACTAACAAAAAATATATTGATGAAAAAACTCGTGAAAACCTCTTTCTGAAAAAAAAGCTCAAATTATGTTCAACAAAAAGTCTTCAAACTTTCTTATTACAAACAACTCTTCAAAATTATTTTCAAAAAAACGCTATTAATAACTTTTCAAAAATGTTTTTTCTCAATCAAACTGTTGTAGTTGAAATCGCACCAAGACCAATATTTTCCAACTACTAACAGATTCACTAAAAAGCACACCTTCCGCTGTTACACCATAATGTCGTTTGTCATTGGTGCAAGAAAAAATCAGTACGAAACGCTGTTTGTTTTTTGTGTGCGTTCCCACGCGGTGGACGGGTGAGCGCTGAGTTGGAGCAGATGTCCAGGCTCCATCGCACGGCATGCTAGAGACAGTGTGGCTCCACTGCGACGAAGTTCAGCAGGTTGGATGCCTGCGAGGATTGGGAGGTTGTCCGCTGGTGTAGGACGCAGGCATCCAGTCACAATTCGCAAGGCGTTGTTGTGTTCAATAAGGTAGGTATGAGTACTGCGGCACCAAACAGCCGCGCAGTACTCTGAGGTTGAATGGACCAGGGCTAACGGGACTGTTCGTAGCTTTGTTGCTCCAGCACCCCAGCCAGAGCCAACAAGCTGTCTCAACTGCGCGACGCGTGATGTCAACTTTTTGCGAAATTTGCGAAATGGCTCGAGGTGTCCGCGATGCGAGAGCTACCTGTCCAACAAGTTACTCCGAGGTATTTGTGCTCAGAGTAAATTTTCAGGGTTTCGTTTTTGTGGTTGATTTTGCCAACCATCTCCATGATCATGCGGACCATGTGTATATTAGGTAGCAATCGCAGCAACTTGCAGGTGAGCCTGCGATACCACACAGTATCATAGGCTGCTGTGAGATCGACAAACACAGCTCTGGCCTTCTTTTTAGCCGAATAGCTATCCTTGATGCTCTGTGTCAACAGGATGGCTTGGTCTACTGCCGACCTCCAGTGTCGAAAGCCCACTTGCTCCCGGAAGAGCAATGCGTCGATGATTGGGTCGACACGAGCGTAATTGAGTCTCTCGAGGATCTTGAAAGGGACACAAAGTAGAGATATGGGACGATAGCCCTTTGGGTCCCCCAATGGCTTTTCTGGCTTAGGGATCGCAACCATTAGTGCTCTTTTCCAGATCTTTGGAATTTTGAGTTGGCGCAAGCAGGAAGTAAGGAAGTCGCAAAACCAAGACTTGAAAGCCGGCCCGGTGTGGAGTATAAACTCCGGGTAAATAGAATCCAGACCCGGACACGTTCCTGGCTTCAGGCGTCTGAGGACGGCAGCAAACTCCACTTGCCTGAAAGGGTCAGAAATACTTTGTCTATCAGGTGTTGAGACTTGCCACAGATCGGACAGCTCCTTTTTGAATTAACCTGGTGGACTCTCGGCTCCCAGTCTTGTGTGCCCCATTCTTCACAAGTTGCGAGGTGATGGAGTTTGCTGTGTTGGGACACGAAGGAGAAGAGTGTGATAACCTTCCAGTAAGTCTGTTGATGGTGCTCCACGCCTTACGGCTGGAGTGCTTGAAGTTGATGGAATTAACAGCTTCCTCCCATCTTTCCTGCCTCTTTTGTTCGAGCCGTGGAAGTAGGGACGAAGTGGCTCTATCAGAGTCCGTCCCCACTGGGGCTACGAGGAAGGAGCAACAAAAGGGTCTCGCACTCTTTGTTGCAGCGTGGAAGATAGTTCTTGCGACGACCACGTGGGATACATTGTTTGGCCGCAAATAGCAGGCTCTCGCATAGTTCCTGCTATGCCTTCTCGATGTTTGTTGCGTCAGGAGGTGGCAATCTTTTGACCGATCGCATGAAAGAAGACAAAAGCGCTTTCAATCAGCTTTGCTAAAGTTTCAACCCTTCACCGAATTGCTGTTGGCAGGAACTTTGAGCCTCGGTGGCGTTAAGGGACAAGGTCAGTGTTGTGACCGCGGGAAGTTTCTTAGACCCCTTCTGTCCTAAAGTCGGTTGTCCTGGTTGACACTCCCAAAAGCCAGGTCCGGGTTGATGCCGACGTTCCATCGGTGAGAGAAGAAACTGGCTGTTTCTTTTGGGTGTAAACTGTCCAAGGTTGGTTGATGTTGCCCGAGAGTCCAGGCTCTCACCGTCAGGAGATATTTTGTTGTCACCCCAGTTGACATGTTGGCAATTGAAGTCACCAACATAGAGACTGGCGTGTGGGAACGTCGTAGATGAAAGTCGCGAGCGCAGAGATTTGAAGACGTTGGTGATCTTGTATCCTGCGGCGTCTGCACACAACCACTCAGTCCCTGATCCAATCATTAAACCATGCAAAGAATTCTTTATGCTAACTTGTTTTCATTCATTCGTTTTGGAGGCTAAAAATGAGTTAATCTCAAAACTTTAAATAACTCCCCCGGGCGGTTGGCGATTTCAGGTTTCACATTGTAATCCTTAGGTTTTGGGTTAGAGATGAAAACATCTGTTTTCAAAATAGATTTGAAATGGTTTCATTCAACTTATGGGATTTTGAAAACACCTTGTGTAATTTACCTCTGATTCTGCTTTTCACGGTCTAACTTGAGAAATTTGTTCCTGCTTGATAACCTATGCTTTGCTAAGCAACGAAACCTTGCAGTTCTGACGTCACTCCGCAGTAGTCGCTGTGAAGCGAATAATAATTAAAAGTTTTATAAGAAGCGATTTGCCTGAATCTCCATATAAATCGAAATTTGTAAGGAGAAGAAAATGAAACTTTGCATGTTTGTCAATATATGCTCGAAAGTCTTTCAATCGAGCGTAGAGTTACCTCGTCTTTTATAAAAACAGTGAAGAACATCTTGGATGCAATGGCAAAGACAAATTCTTCGCTAACATTTTCAAAAATCGGAACAGAGTTGATAAGATTAGCGCAGTTGTACATCAACACTTCTTCCCTCAGACATGGGCTTAGTTCTTTCAATATGCTCTGCTCATTGAAAGTTCTGCCCTGAGAAACAAGTTTAGAACTTTGTACAACAAGAATGACATACAAGCAAACATACTACCAATTTCAGGAAGAAACTCCAACATCTTTATCACATGGTCAAAATAAATAGTTGAAAGAAGAAAACAACTTCGTTAAAGGAAAAACTACATGCTGCCAACATGGACGTCAGAAGGAGGGGGAAGGGGGCCTTGGCCCCCTTTGATGTTGAAACTTTTAGAAAAAAAGGATTTCTTAGTTTCGAGTGGGAAAAACATATTTTGCCACTTTTGCCGCCCCTAGAAAATATTTGGAAAAACCTCCTAGTGTTCCCCCTTGGAAAAAATCCTTCCGACGGCCATGGCTGCCAACACAAGTTAAGGGTCTATTAGTAATTCAATAACTTATAGTGACAAAAAATTAGGCCATCGTTCATTCAACCATTGATTCGTTTGATTTGCAAATATCCAAGCAGATGCTAGAAATCTACAAAATCCACGTATGTGAGTGAGATATGTCAAGGCTGGTATCTGCAGACTGTGAATTTGACCACGGGTGGGAATCTATGTACCACATGTACCGTATGTACTATGTACCGTATGTACTATCACGGGGCCGCATAAATTGTGGATTATTGCTGCCAGGCCGCAAATAACAACTGATTTTATCCTAAACTGCATACTTTCATCTTACTATGAGGAATGTAGGCTTCTTATGGCATCCTACCATAAGTACGTGCTTTCATAGTTTTTACGTGACTTTAAACTCTAAATTGGTTAATGATAATTCTGATGTGGGCCATATCAAATGTTCGCGTGGGTTGCATTTGGTCCGCGGACTGCAGGTTCCCCGCCACTGAATTAAACTATTTCAATCACATCAGTACACAAGCCAGCTCACTACCTCGCCAAGCCTAACAGCAACGTTCCTTCATTTTTCCAACTCTTGTACTTTTTCATTTTTTCGTCGGGCGGCTGCATGCTAAAAATTTGACCATTCCGGCTGCGCACCAGTAACTGCTTTGTTTAAATTTTATATCTATTCTTCCTTCCCTACATTTTTCAGCAAACGTTAGATCATCAACTGCTGAAACTGATAACAAGACAATACCTGTTTTCTCCTCCAGGTACATAAGAAATTTAGTCAGATCACTTTAGGTATGGTTGTTCTGGTTTTTATCTTGTTTAAGAAGCACAAAATTACAAACTGCTCTGGTTATGATAAGTCTTTTTTATTTGCCCCATATGCAGCAATGGAAATGAAAGTGAGATTCCTTAGTTCAAAGACGTTTACCCGATATCTTATATCAAAGTATTTCATAATTTTCTTCTTCATCGTCGAAGGAATTCTTCGAAAGTGCAAATATTCCTGGATCTGTATGAAAAAAACGATAAAAGATGTAACTGCACAACAAGATAACAGTTCTTGATTTCTGCACTTTTGTATCAAATCCAGTTTGCAAATGCAGTTTGCAAATGCAGTTTCAACCATACAGATATAGATTTTTACCTCCTTAGCTTTTGCCACATGTACGCGGCGGTCTGCATCCATTTCTTGCATGAGGTTAATAGCGTTACCGATAAAAACCCCAAACAACACGGCGCCAGTAATCATACTCAATAAGGTCGTCCAAACGTCAACCAAACTTTGTGGGATTTCTCTGCTGAACCCTGCGAAAAAACAACTGCGCAAATGACGACAGATAAAAATCGTAATTTAATTAATTCCTGAGGGGATGAATTACTTTTCTTGTTTTCAGGCTATGACTTCCGAACCGCAAACGCCAGAAAGCCGATCAAGAGCTCTACAGACGCGAATTTTCGCCTGGTTTTTTTTAAGTAATAAAAATTGCCCCTTTCGGTTGCGGCCCAGGGCCTGAAGACGTCATCCAAAAATACTAAACCTACTCTGGCTATGACGTCACCCACAAAAACTCAAATCCAAAACTTCCCAATCTTTTCAAATCAAAACTACAAGATTTTCCGTATCTTTAAATGATTCGAGCAGCTCTCTTGCTCAATCCTCTGGCAAGATATGTTGCCCCCAATTGTTGAAAAAAGTGGTGCATGCGGGCCAGCGTTCATAACTTGGCTCGCGGTACGTAGATTGATATCGACGTATTCTGCGTCCCGTAACAGCCATTTCAGGTTTCCGTTATTATGCGATTCTCATTTTTTGGCAAACCTGCGGTCAGTAAGAACAGCTTTAAACCGTACGTCGTGCTTCTATGTTTGAACTCGCTCTAAGTATGCGCTGCTAGCGTGTGCTTAAAAACTAAAGGTTGTATGCAGCTTAGAGTCCTGAGCGGGTTGAAATTTTTTGTGGGCTCTCCCCCCCCGCACCCGCAAATTTTAAACCCGACCTGGCCCGTAGGAATTGGGTAATCTTGCCCGCTCCCGCCTCACATCCGTAAAACTATAGTCTTCTAATCCGCACCCGCCCCGCACGTTTTCCACTCCCAAACCTGCACCTGTCCGAAAAACTATTCTATGTTTCTGAAAACTCATGTCACGTGTTTCATCATGTCACGTGTTTCATCATGTCACGTGGTCATCTATTCAGCGGTTTATTTCAAAACCAACAGAAGTCCTGAAAAACACTGTAAGGTAAAATATCTGAAACCTACAGTAGTCAAACTTCAGCGCTTGTTTCTCTGACCATCATTAACTAAAGTGTGTCGTTCACTGGGGACTCAAATCTGTTCTGCTATTCAGGACATAATCATCTACTGTAGCTTCCTGACACTCCAATTCAGGCCCACATCAAGAGAACCATAAAATTCGGAAAATGCACGTTCCAACTTTTTTATCACAAGCCCACAAAACGTGATAAAACGAAAATTATGAAGACCAGCCTTATGCTGTGAGGACCTTATGTCCTGTATCAGAATTAGCCTTGTGCTAATGGCAGCCTTATGCTGCAAAGAATCAAAGACTTTGTCTTTCAAAGAAACCGCCTTATGCTGCAGAAACGTGAAGACCTTTTGTCTTTCTAACGGACCAACCTTCGCTGTCCTTGTAATGCTCAGAATAGCGAATGCTTCCGCTTTTTTCCCCTACTCAAAGAACTCGGTGGCCAGGGATGCGGAACGAAGCAAAACGCGGCCCGGCAATTACTCGAGGCTCGATAATAATCAATCTATCATGGGGAACGTCGCTTCAGGACAACACGCAAACAAAATTACGCAGCGATCCTGCGAACTTTACATATACTATGTGAAAACTTGTTCATCAGAAGCGCTAGTTGCCATTGCGCAGAACGTATTTTGATCACTGAGACCTGGAAACTCTAATCTGTGGTTTTGCCACCACTGGATAATATCCGCGGCCTGCATGCGACCCAGTAAGCTTGTTATTGTTTTGTATGTACAATGCAACGACAGCCTGACTTTGTTTTCATAATCTCAAATTCGACATTTTTGATGCAGTGGTTTTTCGTGCTTGTTTATTATGTTTCACGCATTGGTAGATTTCCACATGTCCAATCACGCCTGGTTGTGAACCGATTTCTAGTTTTCTGATTTTTACTCAAGTTTTCCACTGCACTAAATTGATTTCTAACTACCCTTGTTCTTCCATTGGCGCTAAATTTGCTAATGACATCACAGTTTGGGAGTGATTAAAAGTACCATACAACCGTTGCCATTGCAGTTAGTATTCAAATGCTCTCAGGAGCTTTTGATTAAATATGTGTTTGTAAAGATGAGACTAAGCCATTCAATGTGCGGCCCTCACGAAGATATTGACATAGTTTAGGCCCAATAAGGCATTTTGGTTGGCATAGCTGCTTTACACCTTTGTGATACAAGCTTTCTGTGGCATTAATTTTTGCTCATATACTTTCACATGCATGGAGTCGATATTCAGTCACCCGCAGAAATAATTTTTCATCCGACGCCCGCCCCGCAGCAAGTTCAACCAGCGCCCACCCCGCAAATGCAGATACCCACAACCCGCACGGTTAACCCACCCCATGCAGGACTCTAATACAGCAGCAAGAGGATTGAGGTAGTCGATGGTCGCGCATTGGAAAGGCCAGGCCGAAATTTACTTGCAACGTGAAGACACTGCAGTGCGTACACACAAAAGCAATGGTAATGACCTTTTCCCGTTTTGCTTTGGCTGAAATTTTGTGAAAAAATCTTCGTACTACAGTGTAAGTACCTGGCATGCGAAGGACCAGCGGTCATTTTCATTGCAGTTTTCCGTGCAGCCGGAAATGCTGTCGATAAAGAGGGGTGAGTGGGTGATTACAAATAACGTAATTGATTCAAAGTCCTGCATTTTCCTACAAAAGTTCGGGCCTTCAGAACATTGTTATCAGCAGATCGACAATTTTGACTTTGTTCCTGGTTGCCACGAACAGAAAACTTTCAAAAGTTTTTAGTCTTGCGCATATTTGCTTTCTTTGGGTGCACGAATTCTTTCACAAAAGGCAGGAGCATGTTTTGAATATTAATTTGTGCGCTAAATTTGCGACACCATAACTTTTTACAGGTATCCAGAAAAAGAAAGTGTATTTTTCCATGCAAAAGTAGCAGTGTAAGCTTCATGTATAGGATGTTAATTTATGATGTCATGGAACACTGAATAGTGCCGAGATAAGACCATTTTGATTTTTGTCATTTTCATAATTTGATTTGTTCCAATTTCTGCGGTGCGGTAATCATCTCATGAAAAATTTGTTTGAGGTTTGGCTTGCATACCGTTGATGGCAAGTCTGTGCAGGGGATTTGACATTCTAAAATTTGACAAAACTCTACTGATTTATAGTGGAGTTTTGACAAAACATATTTTTTCTATATTTATATTTTTTATGTTTCAGTTTGGGGGGGATTGGCGCATTGATTGTCTGCGACGTAGTCCACCAAACCCCTCCGTGGTGAAGGGATTGTAACAACCTATACATGAAGCCTACACTGTCGCATTTGTATAGTAACCAAGTTTTCTCTGTCTGGTTGGTTACGTGTGAATATAAATTGCTAATTAAGCATGACGATCGTTTCTCTCATGAAATAATAGGTGTACTTTTTGAATGGTCATTGATTTTCCAAATCAGAATATCCGACTTGTTTTGACAATTCCTACCAACCACGTAACTGATGATAAACTTCCCTTCACAGTGTTTAGCCTTTCCATGCCTGGAGACAGGGTTGCCAAACGTCTTTTACTCAGGGAACAGACCTTTAATTTCCTCTTTTGTTCTTCTCCTTTTTCATATCGGTAAAGGACAATAGTATATCCTTTATTTTGAAAAATGTTCATTAACTATGTTCACCCCGTGAACGTTTCAGCCGCAAAGTCCGTGGTCAAAAAATTTGCAGGTTTGAGGTTCTATTTAGTTTTAGAAACACTCTTAGCCTGCGTCATGGTTTCGCAAAGCACGTAGGGTTTTGTACAGTATGTTTGCCAGTCTCAGACTCTGGGATCCAGAGTCACGTACTGGTTGAAGGAGAACTACACACTTCAGCAACTGGATTGCAAGGCATGAATTTGGATGTTGCGCAGTAAGCCAGTGTCTGCAAATAGACGTGAAATTCACAAAGATTTTAATTTGTTGGTACAGAATTGCTTGAAATCCTTCACCATGCATCTACCAGGCGGTTGACTCTGCTACCACGCGTTTAGAGTATATTACATACTTGGAAAGCTTTATGCTCTCATTTTTTAAGAAGTCCAACCGATTGCTCCAGACAATTGATCAAACTTCTTTCAATTAATAATGATCTAGAACAGGGGCCTGCAAATAGTTGGTCGCGACCCAAGTATGGGTCACGAGACCTTCCACTCTGGGTCGCGTAATAATTAAAATTATTGGCAAACCAATCACTTTTCTTTCGCCGATTAGAAAAATAATTGTTAAGTGAAAAGAAATCCATAACAAAGTACCACAATCTCAGAAAAATCTCAAAAAAGCATTGCATGAAGTGGCCTATTTAAATCGGAAAAAAAACACGTACCATCGGAGAAACTTATCAAACGTACAGCTATTGCAGTCAGTTAAATTATGAACGGAGACGACGTAACTGAGGACGTAAAGGAATACAACTGCCTGCTGATACCATTCGCGGACGTATCAGTGAAATGGGCCAAGATATTAATTCCAGCTGAATGATAGAGTGAAATGTGGAAAGGATGCTTTGCCATTGGATGAATCCACGGACCTGTCTGGTTCAGCACAGTTGATTGTTTGCTAGTTGTATAGACAGTGGGAAGCTTGAAGAAGAGTTGCTCATGTGCATGGGCTATCTGGAACGTGTACAGGTGAAAACATATTGTCAGCAGTGGACACGAGGCTACAGAATAATGGATTATCGTGCGAGAAGTGTATTAGCATTTGTACTGAAAGGGCTGAGGCTGTGGCAGGAAAAAATACAGGTTTTTAGCAAGAGTATTACCAATTGCCCCCATATCAATTTTACGCATTGCATTATTCATGGAGAAATTCTTGTTAGCAAAACACTGGACCAACAATTAAATTTGTTCTCAATTCAACAGTAAAATTTGTTAATTATATTAAATCGACACCTCTTCAGACAAGACTGTTCATCATTCTCAGCATAAAAGTCTTCTGCTACATTCAGAAGTGAGGTGGTTATCGCGAGGAAAAGTTCTCACCCGTTTGTAGGAGCTGCGGAATGAGGTATACTTGTTGCTTACTGAAAGAAAACACGAACTTTCTACTAATCTCACAGACTCTGACTGAGTTGACAAAACTGCTGTCTTGTATTCATTGCAAGCAAATCATTTAATATCCTAACAGTGAATAACAACACCAAAGCCTTTAAAAAGAAAATTCAACATTGGACTGGCCGAGTTGAAAGTAGAAGAATGGATATGTTGTCTGAGCTGAGTGACTCTCTCGAAGAAAACGAGCTCGGTCAAAACATTGTGAAGCAATCCATCGTCAATCATTTTCATGAACTTTGTCAGTGGTGTGATAAATACTTTCGCGAAAATACAACACCACTGGATATTATCGCACACTTCACAGTATCCAATACCCACCATCTATCATCAGATTTGAATGGAGCATTGGGTGACCTGTCAAGTGACCACGGTTTAAAGATTGCCTTTGATACCAAAATAACGTTGGTTGAATTTTGGATTTCAGTTGCAAAAGAATATCCACAAATATCAGTGGATGAAACAAATGTTCTTTCACCATTTGGAACTACCTGCTTCTGTGAAAGGGCGTTTTCTGCATTATCATACATTAAAAAGTAATACAGATCAAGATTATAAGTAGAAGATCTTCGGATTACCGTCTCTCAAATTAAACCTCGAATTGATTTGTTGTATTCTAAACACATAGCCCATAATTCTCGTCAGACAGAATAATTACAATCATTTACTGCTGTAGGTGCAAATTTTCATACACTTTTGCGCAATAAAATTGCTACCGTTCATAGTAGTCTTAAATTGATATTTAAATATAAAGTATTTTCCACAAATCTATATGTTCACAAAATTTTTGGGTCGGGAGAATTTAGAACACATATTTTAGGGTCGCGTCAAAACGCATTTGCGGACCCCTGATCTATTCTAGAAATTCCACGGTGTATTCTACTTGTTGTTCTTGCAGCACATAATGGAAATATTTAAGGAATCTGTAGATGACTTTGAGAAAAATAAAGCTTTAGCAGCCGATATTTTCAATAATTTGCCTGGCCCGTTCTTAGTGTGTGGCCCATCTCAGCCATGTGTTCGAAATTGAAGTTTGCTTAAATTTAGTCAAAAAGAACTTCTAAACGTGCTCTTTGTGAAATGAAAAACCCTTTTTTATTCACCCAGTCTTTTTCATTAACTGGAACATATTGATTTTCCTGCCCGAAAAGGTTGGCAACTCTACATGGAGAGCATCTATCAGTACAAGTAAAGTAACCTTACCTACGAATTTTCCAACAGGATGAGTCGGCCTATGTCTCATAGCGGCAAGCTAGCTTCAGTGTGGGTTTATTTCGCGGTTCGAGTTGACTTTAGACAGTTTGCCAGTTTCAATTTAAAGCAATTATTCAAAAACGATGTATTTTCCATTTGTCGTAACTGCCGCAATTTGGCTTTTGTTCGATTCATTTTATTCTTGAGTTTGTCGCTTTCTCTGCTCTTGGTTTAACCTTTCAACGTTTCACCCGTAAGCTTTGCTTGCATATTTCAGGACTAAGGACGAGTAATGTTACGTGAAATCGATTTCCTATACTATTTGCAAATAGATTCACTAGCGATGCTTTTCTGTGAAGACTGGTTACTCGCATTGCGAAAATATTGCAGTTTTATTCCACTTCTTACTCTATTCTATTTGAATAAGAGATGATGATGCCTACTTCGTAGGCGAAATATATACTCCGTAAGATCTTAAAGTGTCTGATTCTTTGCTGAGAAAGGACTTCTTTCCATAGACAGACTTCTTACTCTGTTTGTTACTGTATTTACTAAATCGCATGTGTTTCTTAGCAAGATGGTTGAAGACTGGCACCAATAAAATCAAATATTTCATTAACATTAGGTTAGGAATGCTGCATCAGGACAATATCATAAATAATAAGTAAGACCTGGTCAACCAAACCCCCCATTCTTCAAGCGTGTCCCTGAAATCTCTCTGGTAAACTTCCACAGTAAAACTTCCACAAATTGAATATCAATAAACTTTGAAGTTGCGTGTCACACTATTTCATGTAATTGCAAAGTGACTGCAATGGCATCAATGACTTTCTGCGTTTTACTGTCCATGAAACATATTCGATTAGTAAAGTACGTAAAGACATTTGATAGTTTTAATTAAAGCGCGGAGTGAGTAATTTGACAAGAAAAATGTTCTGACAGCCATACCGTTCTACGTTGGTTAATTCAATCACACTGAGTGTGCATTTGCAGCTTACGTATCAGCTGAACAATGTGAACATGCTACTGGTGCAGGTTCTGTATCAGCTAACCGCGCAGGTAACAAAAACTGGTAAAATAAACTTCCTTAATGCAATAGATTCGTCCTCTAATGGGATTTTGAGAAGAATAAACAGTCGAACTTTACTTCATCGAAATTTAATGGGATTGAGAAGATACATTTAATCAATCTAAAGTATTTGCTGTTGAAGAAACAAAGACACGCATATTTACCAATGGAGAGCATGTGGCTTGTGCTCTTGAACAACGACCAAGAATAAGCCTCAAACAACGTGACATTGGGAAGATGGAGCTTGCGCATGCGCACCCAGGTGTTTTCAGGAAAGTCGTAAAGCATGGGCACCATGTACTGCGAAAGTAAGCTCTTGATGATGTTGTCGCTGATGACGACACGTGTAACTACATAATTTACAAGTTTGTAGTGGTGCGGAGTAGAAGAACTATTTGTAGATGCCGCATAACTTGGTACAAAATTCCAAACGAAGCAGCTTTGCAATCTACGCGCCTATAGCTTACTTTTGTTTTCGAAACAAGCACGGATTTGCATCATCACTCAATACTGACGCGGAAAAGCGATCATCAAACAATGTGACTGTGCTGTTTCGCGCAGCCGTTACCCAGTAAAGCATTTATGTTATGCTTTGATATTTTGATATCTTATCAATCGCACGAGGTATAATCAAAAGAGATCATGAGTTTCACAGCAGTTTTGTTACGTTATAAAAGCGATTCCTCAAAGAAAAATCTCTCAAATATATTATAATAAAAATCGACTTAAAATTACCAGTATGCATCCGTTCCAGTGACTGACCATAAAATTAATGAATATCAAGTAAAATAATCGGAGTGAAGAAACAGCCATATCATATTGCAGATTTACAATTTCCTCCCAGCGATGCAGACATCTGACTAATCTGTAAAAAACAATTGGTAATAACATGAAGATGTAAGCAACAACTTGAAGACGCCCCCAAGGAAGTTCGGAGCGAAAAGCTATCTTCGAGGCATTTCGCTTTTTTGTGAAAAACAAGTGAAGGTTGCGGCTCACTTTTGTTTCACATCTTTCACACCGTACAGCTCTCTATTTATTCATGAGGTGATTGTCAGTATAGTTTTACAAGTTTTTGTACGTTTGGATAAACAGTTCTAATTAATGTACGGCTGACGTTTGCTGATAGTTCGACAAGCTACATATCTTCCAGCACCACGTTCGCAGGAACAGAAAAAGCGAGATGTACTCTAGTAAATGCGCTGTGACCAAAAACAAATGGATAACCTGAAAATCTTTTTCTGTGTGCATGCGTGTCGGAATGATTTTTCCGAGGGGGAAGTAGCGGATTTTTCCAAGAGTAACCAAAAAGATTTTCTAGGAGGCCCAAAACTGATGAAATTTTAGTCTACTCTCGCAAAACTAAGAAAAAAAATTCATTTGTCAGAAATTTCATAAGACAATGTCAGATTTCAAAATCCAGGAGAGGGAAGGCCTTTCCTGTTCCCTCCGATGCCCATGCTTGTGTGTTTTGACGATGCAACATGCAACCAGTACCACCTTCTACCTTCTAAATAACTACTGTAGCTGCGCTAGGCTACTAGCCAAGTTTTATTGGGTCCTAGGACGCCTGAATAACATCTTGATTTATTCTGAAAACTATCATATCAGAAGCTACCTTTTTACGAATAACCCCTTTTTGAGATAGTGTTTCGATTAGCGACACCATACAATGTATACTCGATTGTCAGTCACCCTTGATTGTAAGCGGCTTGAAATGGTGTTAAAACATTAATGTAAACCACACCTGATTGTAAGCCGCGCTTGAACATAGTACATACGTAGGCTCCCTAAGCCTCTGAGATACTTTTGCGTGCTTGCACGTATCATGTTTAATCGGGAACCCTGGCAATGATGTTTACACCACTATAACTGCCTTCTGTCCGTCATAATCCCTCCTGTGACGGAGTGTGCACGTGATGCCGAAAAGAGGAAATATAATGCGAGAAGAGTTTGGTCGGCAAAATATTGTGAAGGAAAGGCAGGGTATCCGCCGTCATCTAGATCTTTCGATAAGCTAAAAAAATTTTAATCCGTCCTCGATTTTAAGCCGCACAAAATGATGACAAAAAACTTCATAAGCCGCAGCTTACAATCGAAAAAATACGGTATCTGAAGAAACAAAGTTCATGAAATTCTTTACGGTTTCTTTTGTCGACAATAAACAAGCGTTATGCGCAGAGGCGTAACGAGGTTAGGTGGCGCCCGGGGCAAGAAGCAAGTTTGGCGCCCACATATTCGAAACTGAGGTTTTTCGGAAGCAAATGTACTGCATTGAATAAAGTACTTGTGACATTGTTGGAACTTGTTGGCGTCCCCCGCAGTGATTTGACGCCCCCAAAGTGGCTCGGCGCCTGGGGAATTGCCCCCCCTTGCCCCCCTTCGTTACGCCCCTGGTTATGCGGCATTTTTAATATGTTCTTGCTACCGCCAATCCACCGTAAAACGGCATCACTACCACAGAAGAAAAATATCACAGAATTGTTACACAATTTGGTACAAGTGAAAAAATACAAAAAGGTATGTTTTTCTCCCACTCCTGAATATTAAATGATTTTAATTCATAAACCTTGCTCAAGTCTAATTGAAAATGTACACTGTTACTCTTCATGCCCTAACTGGCATAGATGAACGGATTTAGGTTTTTCAAATCCAAGTCCAATCCGACAATTTCATTCCATAATCCAATCCAAATCCGAAAATCTGGCCGTTTCAAAATCCAAATCCTGCATAAGTCCAAAGTTCTATCAATCGCGTTCTGCTAAACGTGAAATAGTTCTACTAAAGCCAAGATAAATTGATGAATTAATTTGTCATTGTGTTTTCATTTACTCTAATGTTTACTAACAATTAGTGTCCATATTGCGCGATGGCTCTTTGCATTGTTTCTGTTTATTAGCTGAGTCAAACAATAAATAAGTCAATCCAAAGCAGCATTTGCCTCATGAGGCCAAAAAGACAATACCAAAAATAATTCGGAACCTAACACAAGTTAACTTATGCTCTATCGTCGGGTCTTAGCACTAAAATAGTGGACATTTTGAAGACTTAAGGCAAGCACTATTAGCATCAAATGCAATAAAAAGCTTAGATATAAGGTGCAAGACAGCAAATCGGGCAAACAAATTACCAGGTAAAAACACAGCACAAGCGAATCCTAGCACTGGACTACACAGATATAAAACAATATAACGATAATGGGTCACGAAAAGAGACAGAATCAATAAAAGTCACCCAAATTGCTTAACTTTGGTGGCATAATACATATCAGAGAGCAGGCTTGTCGGCTACCCAGAACCTTCTCCCTCTTCAACAGAGGGGTTTTGAATTTGTGCAGGAAGGCTTGAAATCTGAAATTTTGAAGCAATTCCAAGGGTTTATAGTGTTTCATATTTCAATTTAGGGGGTTAAAGCTTTTTTGGAAGGGCAAAGCCAGTGATTCGTAACCTAGGGTAATTTACCCCAAGGGGTAGATTTCATCTTTCTAGGGGCAATTTACTGAATCATAAATTACAGCAAACGTACATTTTTATAAATTTTTACAAATTGTAATAACCTGGATTATTACGCTCGTTAGTAACAGGACAAAACACAAGTGTACATCCGGCAGTGCTTTTTCATAGATTGATGAGAGGTTTAATGTCAGGCGTCATAGAGAATTGTTACGAAGTAGGTTTAGGAATATATCATACAAACTGAAAATGTTACACCTTGGATTACGATTCAGAGCTGTGCTTAGTGATAAGTTTTCTCTTTATAGTTCATCTTACACATGCACGTTGGCTCCCACATCGGGGTGCAACACTGTTTCTGATCACAACCTCATGTGAAGTTTGTTTTGTACGTAGGAGATTGTAGCTTTTTCAGAATTAAAAAATCCTCTCTTTTGCAATAAATTTCACTGTTTTCTCAATGATCAGACTCTAGCACTATTTTTTCTTTCTTTTCACAGCATGCAATAGACTGGACAGCAGACAGACTTTTTTGGCCTTTTTACTGAATGAGTTATTCATGAGTTTAACAAATGCAGGTTTCAACATTCTCAGTTATTATGTGGAAGAAGAAAACTTATCTAGAGCCATACGTGGCCTTTGAGTCGACTCCACCATAACAGATGACGTTGTAAAACCTCAGTGCATCTTTTGCTCCAAAGTTCCTGGTAATGTTTTGATGAAGCCGTCAATTTGTAAGGTCGCTTCACTTCATCCCACACACGACATGACAACAACATATCTTTGCAGACCAACTGCGCTCAATTTCGTGCTGTAGGAACTCTGCCTATATCAGGGTTCGTTTCTGAAGACACGTGCGGATTGGAAGCATCCTGTCGCGTTGCTTTTGCAATAGCAAAAGAAAAGGAACCGCATACAATTACGGAGTGAGTTATCCAACCGTACACCATGGATAGAATCAAAAAGAGAACAAAAGAAATTTATGAGAACTGATTTATCAAACCATACAGTACGTAGTCGTATAAGTGTTATATCTTGTGATATTTTAGATCACGTAGCAGATGAAATTTGAAGTAATAAGACAAGAGTCACTCTTCAGCTAGGTGAGTCAATTGACGTGTCGAACTGCACGTGTTTTTTGGTTTACTGTCGACATATATATGCTGTTGAGTTGAAAGATTGAGTTCGTGATATGCGAAAGTCCAGGGACAACTTGCGAAGTGACTGATGATCAGAAAAAATGAATTATTTTTTTCAACAAAATAAACTCGTTCATTCACATTGGCTCTTCGCTAAGCTCTTCTACGCTCAGAGAAGTCAGGTTTTACACCTTTGATGAATAAACGGCATTGCACATCATTTCTACCCCTTGTGTTCTTCATGGACATGCACAGGCGAGTAAATCCCTTCCAGAATATTAGAAAATAGTTTTGAAACATGTAACGGAACGTGCAAATTTTACCAGGGCACGAGCTCCTCTATTGAAAGTGCTATGCAAAGATGAATTGATCGATCTTTAATGTTAAACAATGCTTTATCTCAAATTCATCGCCCTGGGGCGGACCACCAATGGAATGCGGAGGTGAAAACCCTACAAGACTCCGCATTTTCATCCCCGACTCCAGCACCCACCCTCCTGGAATGACCCTCACAAGAACAGCGTGGACCCGGCTTAACCGCCTCCGCACCGGTGTCGGACGTTTCGTCAAAACTGATACAATTTGGCAGCCTACACCTCAGAGACAGTTGGTGGTGATGATCATCGCAGTGGCGTGCAGAGATCTGGTGATGCCCGGGGCGACTGCTTGATTGAATCCCCCCCTACCAAATTCTAGTATTCAGCAGTGGCGTATGATGGTCATTGTTGCTAGATATACGATGTTTGTGACATCACAATATGACGTGATATTGACGTTTGCAAACCAACGTTTTGGCGAAGTTTGTTGACACAACGCGCATATTCGGGGACGCCGGAGAAGCGATAGGGCAGGGGGCAGTCCCGTTGCCACGGAGGGCCTTTTGTGGGCTTAGCCACTCCAAAGAAAGCTCCGAGGCCCCCAAATTGAATTATGAAGCACTATAAATCGGTTGAGTTTAATCAAATTTCAGAATGTCAAGCCGCCCTGAACAGACGTACACCCCCCTATTGAAAACTTTCTCGCGACGGTTCTGTTGGGAAAAGGTAGCAGTAAAACAGTTGAGGGAAACTTATTAAAAAAATCGTTACCAATTATGCATGTTTCTGTTGATCAACAATGTTGACCTCAAAAATAGTAATAGAAATTATAGAAAAACATTATGATTTTCTGGATGCCTGAATAGCTGCAATAAATTTGTTTCAAGTCAATCTTGATAAGCCATGAAATTACCGATGATACTGTTATGAAAAGCAGTGGTGTTGGAGGTGGGGGTGCAGGGGATGCAAGCGCACCCCCAAAAGTTTTGATTTGCTGAAAATCCGGGAAAAATGGCGCCCAATGTTGTTTGACTTCAAAAAATGGCGCCCAATGTTTGCATGAAAACACGAGACCTTATTTTGGAGGTTACACCAAAAAGAAGTCTTCATGATCTTTGTGGGAGAAAATTTACAGGCAAAAGTTGCACAAAAACTTTTCGGGCAAGTTTGGGGAGATTCGGGCAAAATTTTGCACCCCAGACCTTACCAAATCATATGTTGAAAAAATACACTATATCGAAGCTGAACTAGCAGGGCATGTGCATTAACTTGACGTGAAACTGCACAGTTTGTGTGGGAATGGTTTTCTCTGTTTGCTGTGCGCGTTCTTGCCAAGCCTTATCACTTTGATGTGAATTAAACAAAGATGGGGTACATTTCTTTACCCTCAAACTTGAATGTCAAATAGGTGTAACAAGTTCTTATTGTGTAATTCTGAAAATGATGACATTGTATGATGCAATAAAAACAATTCAGAATGCTGGTCTTTGTTTTTCTTCAAAAAAAAAAAAACTTGTTTCTTTTCAAACAAACAAAAACATTCGGATTAAAAAACAGGTGGGTTGTTTTTTAAAAAAAATGTTTTTTTTTCAATCCTGATTGTCTTTCAATCCTTTTTGTGATTTTCCCTTGATCGCACAATCTGGTACAAGTCACGTCACTATCAGTGCGGTTGAGTGCGCGCCGCACCATTAAAGCATAGGTCCCTGGTATTGAAAAAATCTGAGATTTACTGACATTTGAATGCGTAAAAATGAGTGTTGACAAGAAAATTTATTGAAAAATAAAATCCATGCAGTATGTATTAGTAGACTTAAAATAGAAAAAATCATCTAGTTACAGCATAAATTTTTGTAATTTTACTCTTTGGATGCCCTGATGCCTTGGATGCCCTCCTGCCTTGGATGCCCTCCTGCCTTGGATGCCCTCCTGCCTTGGATGCCCGGGCCAGCGCCCCATTCGCCCCCTCCCCTCTGCACGCCACTGTGACCATGTACGGCGTGTTACGGCGCGTCCTTTGCATTGTTTAAGCTGTTCATCCGGTGGCCAATATTTTAAGGTTGCCAACGCTATGACGAACTCCCATGCGAAGGTCGCGACCGGGTCATCACCCGCCTTTTGGCGACTTGCTTAATCTCACGCTGCGTTGAGTAACAATTTGCTTTCTATGTCGCCGTCTTGTGTCTACTTAACAGGATGTAACAACAACTTGTGTCTGTTTCGTAGTTTCGAACAGTTGTGGCAAAAGAAGTTGTTTTTCTGTTTTGCCGCGCTTAGCACGATAAAAGTATAGCTCGGGTTAACTAACATTTTAGTAACGTTTCAGCTCTCGTGTAACCAAATTCTGTTAACCGTGTCAGAGTGTTTCTGTTGACTGAAAAAACCAGTGAACTGAGCTGTGGAACGTACACCCTTTTTGGTATGTAAGTTTTGTTATATGTCTCCTTTGGGAATTTATCGAGCAGTTGCAACTTGCCAATCGGCACTGAAGTAATACCTTGATCGCAATCAGGCGTTTGAGATGCATGTTTGAATTTACTGTAAATAGCCGCGTTGTGCATTTGTCTATTCGTTAACTGTCAGTAGCGCGCTCAGCTATCGGTGTGAAGTTTTCTTGCATAGTTAGCTGCGCTGGCAGAATGCTTTTAGTTTGTTTCTGTTGTGTTTCAGAAACTGTGTTTGATGATCAATCGCCGCTGAAGTTTGTTGTTTGTTGGATTTGATAACAAGGAATTGGCCTGAGTGCATTCGATTCCGTTTGCCATTGCTGTGAAGGCAACAAGAGACTACAGTTCAGTTGATGCGCGGATTCGTAAGGGTCAGCTTCTAGGCGAAAGATTGTCAATGCGCGTTTCTCAAAGTCTCCCCAACGGCTCCCGATTAAAAGGCTAGCTGCCGCAACACGGCGTTCGTATGTGGTTAATTTGTTCAAACAGTAAGTTGTATCACAAAAAGCGATCTTTTTGCTACCTTGACACCACACAACAATCCTTTTTGTCATAGTCTCTGACCATCTTCACTGCACAAATCGTTCGTTCACATATGTATTGAGGAAAGATATGTCTACACTCTCTACCAGATCAAAACTTCCACCGTTTAGAAAAAATATTCTCGACGATGTATCACGCAAAATTGTTTGCGCTGCAGAAGAACATTTAGAAGAGGAACGATAATTAAATCAGTATTCGATTATCGTTGCAATTCCAATTAGCACACTCATATGTTTTTGTTCGTAGCACAAGTTTTCTGGGTTTTCATTGAACGAATATGGGTTTTTGGTGTGCAATCTGGGTTTATTTGAAATCGCTGAATGGGAGCCCTGCATGTGACAATCCCTTTAACGACCGCGCGAGCCACTAAAGTGGCTCAAAGTTTTTTTGTTATAACTCGCTAGCCGCTTCAGCTACAGAGGTGTTCAAACCCTCTACGGATGCGGAAAGTCTTCTTGGTTCTATCAAAAAAAGCATTTTTTGATTCGGGTAAGGGGTTCGCCTGGGGGAGGCTCGCAAAGTGGGGGTGTTTTCGTTTTTTTGACCAAATTTGACGCGCCCTGGACGCTAATCCCATGGGCCAAAATTTTGGCTCAAACTTGTTTTGGAAACTAGACGATCTTCCGCGTCGATAGAGCTCTTGCTTGAC
>Ga0210059_1001372_pt1 | contig 36400 bp, 15 predicted proteins | sample Ectturendosymbi2_FD_188042 | JGI IMG/M metagenome (GOLD analysis project Ga0210059, IMG submission 188042) | Ecteinascidia turbinata endosymbiont from Florida, USA - Sample 2 (SPAdes) (version 2) | ecosystem: Host-associated > Tunicates > Ascidians > Unclassified | place: Key West, Florida... | reverse complement strand
TTTTAGACCCAACAATGCGCTTTTACTCGCATCTACAAAACTTAAGAGCACTTACAAAAGCTTAGAGCTCACCACACCCACACGTTTGCCCACAGTCATCCACCATACTCCTACTAATTCTATAACGTCATATAAGGACTACGATCAAACGTCAATAGCGACCCAACACTCGATCAATCAACCGTGTAGTGAATCAGAAAAATTTGACATCAAGTGAGGTGATAAGCGTGTTGAGAACCGTGTTGCAGCTTCATGTAGAAAAAGACTATTGATACAACATCCCTGATACACGATTGTTTATTTGGTATTTGGCTAAGACAGCAATCGCTTAAATACATATGCCATCGTTTAAATTACTCAAAATCAAAAACGTCATTCAAGTTCGAGTAGCGTCCCGACGTTAAAACCACTTTTATTTCAATACAGTCTTTGCAGTTTTACAGCCTACAGCATAGCCCATAGTGCCGCCCCCATAAAAGTTCCGCAAGGGGCGGACCGCCCCCCCGTCCCCCCTTAGCTACGCCACTGGGTCGCCCCTGTGTTTGATACAGGTACACAGGCCAAATTCAAGTGCACAGTACCTGGAATTCTCGAAGGATACTAGTGATGTCCTGCGAAGGTTTGAAACTAACGAATGCACGATCATTTTGGAAGACTTCGAGACACACGTTGGAAACGACTTTGGGGCGTGGAAGGATGTGATTGCCCAACATGGTGAGGCTGACGTAAATGACAAAAGAGGGCTCATGCTGCAACTGCGTGGTGACAACGCACTGCAGTGCATCATGAACACCTTCCTCCAGCACAGAGATTTGCACAAGCGCAGCCGTTGGAGATATTAGTTGGGTTATCGGTCACTCGTTGATTATGGCATAGTTTTAGCTGGCCCGTTCTACTGTTACGTTCGTGTCAAGAGGTGTGCAGAAATGCCGATCGATCACCACTTGATGGCCGGCAAGTTACATCTGAAAGACCAGCAGAACCTAGACGAATGTAGAGGACTAAAAAGTCCTTCTAAATATAATGGGGGCCCTGGTGGAACAGATGTAAGAAAGATCTTTGCAGGCAGCGTGTCGTCCTTGTTCCGAGAGCCCCGGAATGCATAGCGGACACAGAGGTGGAGTGGTAGCTGTTCAAAGCCGTTGTCACTTTATCCACTACTCGGGTATGTGGATGGAAAGGATTCGGTGTAACGAATAATGCCAGAGAAGTAACCCCTTGGTGGAACTAGGAGTTGAAAGATACTATTCGAGCAAATGAAGTAGCCTACTAAGGCCTGGTTTCAGAACAAAGCCAACCTACTTTGTATTTGCTGTAGGCTAAGCCAAGAAAGTCCTTAGACCGCGTAGTTAAAAAGTTAAAAAACGAAATGGTTAGGGAATTTCGGACATAAACTAGATTGCAGTTATTGGCAAGCCGACCAAGTGTTCTAGCAAACCATCTGGCATCTCCGCGGCAAACTATCTAATATTGCTAGATCCACCAAAGACGAAATGGTGTCTTACACAGCAATGAGCGGTCATCCTTGTCAGACCAAGGTAGTATTTCAAAGATTTTTGAAACCAGTCACTCTCACACCATCGCACAAAAAGGACGTGCTTTTAGGTGAGGAAAATATCGTAATAAAGTCATTTCCTATTACGTACATTTAAACATATAAATTTAAAGAGTTTAGTGTTTCTTGTTTCTGTGGATGCGATTGAATTCCAGCTTCTCATTAAAAATCTTAAAATTAAATCTAATAGTTATCCTATGACATTCAATCCAAATTTTGAAATAGCCAGTTGCTTGTCTCAGAAAGGCTTTACAACTTCTTCAATAATTGCATGACTGTAGGTGAATTCCCAGACTGCTTGAAAATTGCCCGTATCAATCCTTACAGTTCATAAACCAAGTTCTTCATCCGAATATAGAACACTCTCTGTTCTCCAAATATTGTCAAAGTAATTTTAAAAAGTTCTTTATCACAGGGTCTACTCATTTTTGAATGAGCAAAATCTGACCGATAAAAGAAAATATTGTTTCAGAGCAAATCACTCAACTGAATTAGCCGTTTCAACCATTTATCATCAAATACTCAATACCTTTAAATTAGATGAATTATTTAGTTTTTATTAATTAAATAAATAATAAATTATTTTTTAGAAAATTTATAATTAAATAAAAAACAAATTAACAACCTGTTTGTTCTTTTGTATTAACGAACACATTGACTAAACTCTTCCACTGTATCAGTGTTCCACATAAACTATTCTCAGATTATTTGCATACAGTGTACCGAACTTGGGGCATTTCAACAATTTTTGACTACGCCGAATTTCCTCAATGAGGCTAACTTCACTCACTTGTGTACATGGGCATGCTATTTTCACTTGCAATTTTTCTCTACCGTGTTCTTTGTTTATTGGTTTGTTTGTTTTTAACTGTGCTTATTAACTGCTATTTTCTACCACTTGTCAGTACATTTCAAACGGGGTTGGCTGCATAGTTGACCTCCATGGTCTTTCACTAATCCTATGTGACACAGTGACAACCTTTGTGTTCAGCGACCAGTTCTTTTGCTACTGTATTTTCATTTACTTTACAGTAATTTTCACTGACAATTATTCACTTTTAGCATGATGGCTTTTTGCATTATGTATACTTACTACCTGAGTCATACGTAACAATAAATCGCTTCCTTTCACTGAGACGGATATATTCCTTGCTGGCAAAACACTGAAGACTGGAAAAGCTGCAGGTTGTGAAGAAATCCAACCTGAAATGCTGAAAGCCTAGAACAGAGGAGATCATTGGCTTATTCGTGTGTGTCAAGCAGTCTGATGTTCTAGAAGGGCATTGAAAGTTTGGCAAATTGTGTTGATCATCCCCATGCACAAGAAGACAGGAAGGAATGCACTAACTAATAACTATAGGGGATCTCTCTCCCTTTAGCTTCCCTGGAAAAGTGTACGCTATGGGTTTTGGAAAAACATTCCGCTAAATAATAGAACCGAAGCTGGAGCATACCCAGTGCGATTTTCGGCCCGCCCGTAGCACTGCAGATCAAATTTTCACTCTCCAGCAAATTTCAGTAAATCTTGGGAGTATGCCGAAGACATCTACACATGTTTTGACTAACACGAGAAAGCATACGACTGGGATCCTCGTGAAAACCTTTGAGTGTCGCGGATTTATGGTGTTGAGATCGCCTGTTACTAGTAGTCGTCAGTCACGTCACAGTATTACTTCTCCGAATTTGTGTCGTTGTCAGTGAAGCCAAATTGCAACCGTTCACTGTGGGTGTTAGACTCCGACAAGGGCATGTGCTGTCACCGATCCTCCCTATAGTCTGCTCTGTTTGAATTGGACATACTATCAGTTGAGTCGACGAGGGAGCGACTGTTGGAAGCTGCAGGATCAACCGTGTGCATTTGCGGACGATTTGGTAGTGATTGCATCATCTGAACACGATTTTCAGCATCCCTTGATAGACTATTAGTTGCGTGAGACCAAGCGGAATGAAAATCAGCACTGAAAAAAACGAGGTAATATATCTCTTCAGAAAAACAAGCCAGGACATGCTGCAAGTAAGCGGCGATACAGTGCAGCCGGTCGAAAAAATCTTGGGGCGATCTTCTCGAGTGACCGAAGGCAGAACAAGGTTGACACACGTAATGGGCCTTTGGGGTGATATTCACGAGTGACGGAAAGCCGAACAATGAGGTTGATACACGGATTGGTAAGGTGAAGGCTGTTCTGCGTGAGCCTGATCCCTCTGTGGTCAAAAAACGGGAGTTTTCAAACGACGTAAAACTGTCAGTTTTCAAATCGGTCTTTGTTCCGATCCTCACCTATGGTCATGAATCTTGGATAACGTCTGAAATAGTGTTATCTCAAGTGCAACCAGCAGAGATGAGAGTTTTGCGAAGAGTTCACGGCGTGACACTTCGCGACGATGTGCGCAGCTGTGAAATTTGTAAAGCCCTGAAAGTCGAGCCACTTCTTCGCATAGAGAGATCTCAGCTACGATTGTTCGGCTACGTGACCAGTGTGTTTCCAGGAAAGATTTTCGAGAAAGTCCTGCTGGCTACTCCCACGAGATAAGCGGACCATAAGTCGACCAAGGAACATGTGGCGTGATTACATCTCCAACCTGACTTGGTGCCATCTTGGTGTAGAGCTAGCAGAACATCAGAGGTTGCTGAAAACCGTGAAGTATTTCGAGTCCTCGTAGTGCTGTTGCCCCGCGATCCTTTCCAGAGGAAAATCGGGTGTGAAAATGAATAAATGAGGGAAAAAGTGTTGCAGCTTCAGATCTACTGAATACGTTTTGTGCAATCTTAGATTTTTTACGACTCCACTGTCCTGAAAAAGTTTGATATAATCCTTCAATGGTCCTCCTCAAACCAGCCAAGACCAAAGTATAGACAGTAAATAAACCACTAATTCAACCAAATAAGAACTTGGGACAACAGAAGAAGAAGCTTACCTCGTCAATACGGTTTTCGTTTAAAAAATATTGAGCAATAATTTTATTATTTCCAAGCTAGAACGTGTTATTATGTTACAAATGCAAGTTTGACGATATTTTTGACCATCACCTGACTGAAGCAAACTTACCTCCTGGGGTAAATAATCAAGGTTAATACCTTCACCGCAAAAGGGTGTGAAATTAATTATTAGTAAATAAATAATAATATTGAGGTGATTTGAATAAACAATCACACTCTGTCATATGCTTTTATTGCACTTATATTTTTATTCATAAAAATCAACTCAACGCTTTGTTTTAATACTCCTCATATGGAAACTTTTTTGTGGCTTGATGAGTTGTAAATGTCTGCGGAGGAGAAAGTTTGCAAAATGTTTGGGGTAAGATTATATTTCTGAAAACGGATAAGGGCAAACGAGCGAATAAAGGTTAAAAATCCTGAGAAATATGCGTTGATGTTTGGTTGTTTTCTAGTAGAAAATAACACTAACGATGCATTGTTTCAGACAACCAACCAGAGTCCATTCTACATTTAATACCAGATGCTCGTTATCAACAAATGTTTGAGGTGAGCGCGTACAAATTTCATGTGGAGCAGAAGCATGTTACTCTCAAGACGCATGCACTGTATTTCAAAACAAACTAAAGCACTGAATTACGTTTGCAAGGAACAAATGGTCACTGAAACAAGCTTAGCAATTCTTTAAATTTTCTGTCCGCTACAATTCTGAAACTTGACTGCCGCAACTCTCATAATTTCGAGCACCACTTGTTTGACTGCATACATATATTGTTGCTCAAAAACATAATAAAATAACAAGCGCAGATTGAAATCAACAGGGTTATCCATGGGACATATTTATCTGTCCCATTCCCATCCCATAGCAATTTATGCCTGTCCTGTCCCATCCCATGGGACGTTTCCCATGGGATTCCCATAGGAATGACATTACCATGGACTAGCCTAGGGTTGTCCATGGGACATATTTATTTGTCCCATTCCCATCCCATAGCAATCTATGCCTGTCTCATCCCATGGGACGTTTCCCATGGGATTCCCATAGGAATCCCATTCCCATGGACAAGCCTGCAAATCAAGCATTAGTTTTGAACTTCTGAATGACATTAAAAACTTTTTGAAATAAAAAATGACCCGTTTTCAAGTGTTTGACTTAGCCATCGAGGCCACCATAATGTTCAAAATCCCTGTCAAGAAAAAGGACAAAAGTTGACTGGAATGATCGAAATTCTACATACAATAGAGTAAAAGAAAATAATAAACTTAAAATATAATAACGCTTTTCTAATATCAGTCAACGAATGATATGTAATGCTTTCATTTGTGAAGCCTTTTTTCTGGTACCACTAAATTTTCCAAAGTAATGAGAGTAAATTAGATAACACAACTACAAATTCATTGTTTGGTTCGTGACATTACATGAGAACTGTAACGATAGACTCCATACAACGTTCGTTGCAAAATAAAATCAGCAATCAATGGTATACTCGTTCATGAAATTAAATTGAGTTAAATTTTGTCACAGCCTTACTCATTGCATTTCAACACAGTTGCCGTTTTCGCAGTCTTCGCCACATTTTGTTTTTATGCTTAATCAAATGAAATTCCCTGATAATTTTATGTCCTTTAGTTTATAAAACAAAACACTTAACAATACTTTGCTGACATTACTTTGCCCTTCTATCAACCAACGAATTTTGGTCGTTTTTAGGTGATCGTTGATGGGAGCTTTACATGGTCAGCAGATGAACCCCTCCGTGATTCGTGCGATCAGCCATTGTATCTTTGCAGCTCGTCTGGCGGATCTTGGCTGCAACGAGTGCTCATTGTCATAGCATGCGGCGCAATGCTGTACATAATCGCAAACGCACTCTTTGGCTTCTCAAGGCAGGTTGTGTTGCTAGAACCTCAAAACAGAATTCAGAGTTTTTCTGAGCGTCGCTACTTCTGCACAATTGCCAGTTATTATTATCATTGTTGTGTATACGAGGAAAGAAGCCGAGAGAGGCAAAAAAGCAAAGTTCCTTCAGATTTTTTAGGAAAAGGTTGAACGATACACCAGCGAACTGTTCAGATCAATAATCTAGAAATTTACCACTTTGATAATGGTATCAATAATTTTTTTTCAGGACATTTCGTTTAACGCCACTATGCAATAAGAGAGAAAGTCAAATTTGACTGGGCGTTTACAAACTTAACTTCGAAAAACTCGAATGTTTTTGTTTTTGAGTAAGGTTACAAAGTCAACAGACTTCTTTGCGGGTGGACAGGCGCATGTGTTTATTTAATTTATTTCACATCGGATACGTTTAAAAACACACAAAAGTCTTACACGCATTTCTTTTCTTCTGGTAATTAGCATTTCCACATGGTAAGTGTAACTGTATAGACCAAGCCTGCTCAGCTCCGAAAGATCGTAGGACCCAATTGACCAACATAAATTTGCCACAGGACGCAGAAATTCATTTTGTTGTGCTGTAGTTTGGAATAAATTCTGGAACGACAATTATCAGACGTCCGGCTTTTGTAACATTTTCTGCACTTGAGACGGCTCTCGCAGGCCACATGCGTCCAACGGGCCTTACGTTGTGTAGGTCTGGCACAGATGTTAGAGGATTATATTTGAAAGAAATAGCATTTTTTCAAGATAATACGAAAGGTTTTGTTCCCTCCAGCTGTTAGTACATTTGAATTAAAACAAAGCAATTAACCAAACACTCGTCCTTTATGTTATGCAAACTGATTGTGCAAAATCGTACATTTTTTTAATCGTAGCCGATTTCCAGTAACTACTCCTTTTGTCCCAAAATAATACTTAAACACTCAGTGAGATGTACTACCAGAAAAACAATTAAAGTTTATTCGAATTTGAAAACATAAACTGAAACCAGTTTGAAAGTACCGTACCACTACAGTGAAGAAAACTGCTGCATGGATATTCCCAAATTTTACACATTAATCAATGGTTTACAAAATACGTTCAGTGCCAACTGTATACTATGACATTATCTAAACTTATTTTATGCTTTTTCAGATGGCGAAAGGATAAGCAAAACTTGGTTCGAGGGCCAAACAAATTGCTTCTAACTCGAGGAGACCTGACCTTCGCGGATCACCAAGCTTCTGAGTATGGATTTGCTGCAGGTTTACCTGCTAACAGTTTAATTAATTTATCTTTTTGTCACACGTAAAGTAGATGAATTGAACCGGCATCCGTTCCTCGGAAATTTTTATTTAAACTGCAAGGAATGCTCAACATATATAAAGCTTTTGTTACTGTCACTTTCTGATAAAGACTCACAACAAACTGTTTCAAAAAGAAATTAGCGTTTTTGAGAATGTCCCGGCCAGTGGTTTAGGATCTGGGGGTGCAGGGGTGCCAGCACACCCGAAAAGTTTTGATTTGTAGAAAATCCGGGCAAAATCACTAAACATTTGGGCAAAATCCCTAAATTTGGGCACGGATCCTGTGATACCTTTGTGGTCAATGAGACTGACTGATTATAATTATCAGCGTCTGAATTCGACTTTTTCTCACAATAAAGGTCTACATGTTTTTTTGTGAGAGTTCGTGAGAGAAAAATTTTAGGGGAAGCTTTGCCGCACAAAAATTTGCGGGCGAGTTTGGGGAAATTCGGGCAAAAACCTTCGCACCCCCAAAAATGTTACCAGCTCCCACACATATGGCCTCAACTATTGATATTAACGGTCATGCGCTTCTCCTTTATAACTGTCTTTCCTGGGGAGGCTTCCACAGACACTAATAGTATATGATTCCTACTATCACCAGTGGCGTAACTAGAGGTTTGAGCCAGGGGGGCAAAGCTTAGCTGAAGGGGGGCCACAACCCAAAACTCAGAAAAACATTAAGAAATGATAGTCAATCTCTGGATGTCGTGGATCCACACTAGATAAAAAAATGAAAACACACCGAAAAACACAAAAAAAAACAAATAAAGAATACGAAATATCAACACGTCGCCTAAGGGGGGCCCAGTTTTTACGTTTAGCTTGCCAGGGGGGAAGCTCGCCCCCTTACCCCCCCGTCAGTTACGCCACTATCACCTGCTTCTGCATCTTTGTCTGGTCTTCTTTCCTAGGATACATCATCAGAACATTACCTGGACTGTCTATCGCAAGGAGTCCTCTCACAGCTAAGAATCAGACACTAAGATCTTACAGAGTATTTATTTCGCCTACTACGTAAGCATCATCATCTTTTGTTCAAATAGAATCACATTTCCTGGATGGCGAACGTGTAATTTCCAATAAGGGAGTATGTGAAAGAAAGCTGAACCTCAAAATACGTGTTGGGCAGAACATTCTTATGTGTTAAGCATACGACTTCACTTAGGCGCATCATGCGGGACTTCTCGTTTGTGACTGCGCAAAGCTAATGCAGGACTTCTATCTCTGGTAACTCATTAGTATAAACACCAATACGTCCTGCTTGGCAAAGCACCCATTGTGGGAATTCATTATTAGGACAAGTTCAGTACGCAGACTGACGGAGATACGCATTCATATTAAGTTTTAAATTGAAACTTTCAAGCAGGCCCCAAACCAGGGGGTGGGCAACAGGGCAATTGCACCCCCAAAATTTTTAAAAACATGTTTAGTTGTCAGGTACAAAAACAAGTTACAACCATCACTTTGACCCCCTTGAAAATAGTACAATAACAAGTTATTTTACCCACCCCGAAAATGTCAGCTGGTTGCGGCCTGACAGAGTTTTGCGTTCTTCTCTTAAGCTCGTCTGAGACACGCCGAGTGTGATTACTCGCTCGAATATTATAGAAAGCGAATCACGTGACAAAAACACTTGACAAAACGTCATTCTGACACAAAAACGTAGTTTTTTCTGACCAGTTGGCGCTTGTAAATTTGGCGTTTTTCTCGATAAAATGTCTTTAGTTGGTAAATCACATGATTGAAAACTTTGAGAAATTTCGTAATGTCCTGGTTTGTTTCACCAATGGACATTTCGCAATCTCGCAAAAACAGATCGAAAGTTGCGTGCGAAAGGCGTCAGCCATATGCGGAAGTTGACAGAGGCGACGACACGGAAAAAATGATCGTAAGCTGCCATATCTTGTGGGCAGTGGCGTAGCTAGAGTGTGGGCTGCCCGGGGCGGCCCTTGAGTTTGGCGCCCCCGAAGCCCAGAAAAATACATATTGCACAGTGACTGGCTCTTAAAGCTTTGTATATGTATTAACTAGTTTGCGCACCATTATAATATTACAGTACTCTCACATGCTCAAATATGGTATGCTTTAAATACACACCGAAAATCTCTAACATTGTAACAGTTAAACAAACAGTAAAAATGACATATACATATAGGGAAAATAGTAAAAAAAGTGTAAAAAATTAGGACCATCTTTATTTTTGTAATGAAAACTACAATTTTTTACACTGTAACTTTTCTTGCCTTTTTGTTGCCAAATTCTTCAATGGCAATGTCAAAATTGATATTTTCTGTCAAGTGTTGGCAGGGTCGTTGCCAGCGGGGGGCCAGGGTGCTCGCCCCCCATTTCATGTTAGGCCCCCCGGTTGCGGCATACATACAATATTGTATTTAAAAAATGTAGCCCCCCCTTCTGGTTTTTGGTCCCTCCATCTGGTTTTTGGCCCCCCCTGCTGCTAAATCTTGGCAACGGGCCTGAGTGTTGCTCTACAAACAGTGTGGCAAGATTTCTCAACAGCAAGGTGCTTGTACTAGATCTTAAGTAATTCTTAATCAGTTTTAGTTTCGAAAAACTCTTCTAACAGGTACCAACACATACGGCAATTGTTAGAAAAATCCGCAGCATTAGTACTATTTTTGGAACAGAGTTCCCAAGGTTATACTTTTGAATAAACTGGAAAAGTTCAAGGGGGCCTTCTTTCTCTAATGTGAACTGTTCATCTGCAGTATCGTATAACTGTGATGCAACAATAACGTTCTTCTTAATTGCACAATAGTGAACAACAATCGATGCAACAACTATCAATTTTTCCTTTTCCGCTATTAACTGCACTGAACCTCCTGTGCCAGGGTTGCCAGATTGGCCATTTCATGGCCAATTTCGAAAAATGTGGCCATTTCTGAAGTGCGCTGGCCATGAAGAAACGCACTTGGCCATTGTGTAAAATTTGGCAATTTTTCCGATTTGTCACTGTGAGACTAAATTTTCATTAAATAGTTTGTCTTTTTGTATTTTTTTGGACAGTCTTCATGTTACTGTTACAGTAACACCATGGTACTTCAACCTTTTAGTAATGCTTCGAAGGGTGTAGTAGTGATTTAGACCTTGCAGTCAGTAGATTTCGTAAAAGTGTTTCACTCAGTGATAATCTTTTTGTTACCATTGGTAGCTGCTACACTCGTACTGTATCACTCAGTTGTGTGACTGATAATGTTGTAGTAGAAGTATTTCACATTGTTGGTAGGATTTTTCTTTATAAGTTTCTCATTATTTTTGCAGTAACACTCTGCAATACTTCAACCTTGTAATGTTTGAAGTGTGTAGTAATCATTTTGCCCTTGCAATCTGTAGATTTTGTACAAGTATTTCAGTCGGACCTGCCATGAGTCAATGTTTGCGCTCAGGTGTTCCTCCCCTTTCGTTCATATATGTGACCTCTACGATGGTTTTGAGCACGTGATGAAATGATTTAATGCATTTCATGACTTTAATCTTTTGTTCATATATTTGGAGCACAAGATCAAGGGAATTGTAGCATTGTCATTGAATTGAAATTTAATTTCTAACTGTTTAACCCAGAAACGGGTCAGAATTCATCCAAGCATGCATCTAAAATAGTGTTTAATATATGGTTCTAAGTTTTTTAGGGTAAATAAAAACAAGTTGTAACACGTAGTTTTAAGTTCATGGCAGAAATTACTGTTTTAGTGTTAAAAATTGCTTCTTTGGCAGAACCAAATTTTTTCGGCAAAAAATATATTGTCTTCCGAAAAATTTGAGAACCCCATGAAAATAGAAATTCACATAGTCAAAACATTTTGTAATTTTGGCCATAACCTTTTCAATAACAGCCATTCTGGCCATTTTTTATCAGGATTTTGGCCATAAGCTACGGAAAATATCTGGCAACCCTGTCCTGTGCAAATAACTGGCGTACTTGGAATCTGAATGCAGCACGGTGATCTAAAAACTTTCATAATGACGCATCAACATACTGAAGCAAGAAATCATTTTCCATAAAAAAACGAGGAGCCTTCATGGAAGCCTTAGAACTCACGTAACCCCGCTACATGTTTTGCGGAACACTAGGTACCACTGAACCCCTGTTGAAAAATACTGAGCTAGATTATATTTCTCCACACACGTGGAAATCCATTTTGACGAGCACAAATCCAACTACACATTTATTAGATTTACACAGAAATGTTTTTTAGACCCAACAATGCGCTTTTACTCGCATCTACAAAACTTAAGAGCACTTACAAAAGCTTAGAGCTCACCACACCCACACGTTTGCCCACAGTCATCCACCATACTCCTACTAATTCTATAACGTCATATAAGGACTACGATCAAACGTCAATAGCGACCCAACACTCGATCAATCAACCGTGCAGAGAATCAGAAAAATTTGACCTCAAGTGACTTGATAAGCGTGTTGAGAACCGTGTTGCAGCCTCATGTAGAAAAAGCCTATTGATACAACATCCCTGATACACGACTGTTTATTGTTTGGCTAAGATAACAATCACCTAAATACACATGCCACAGTTTAAATTACTCAAAATCAGAAACGTCCTTCAACTGCGAGTAGTGTCCCGACATTAAAACCACTTTCATTTCAATACAGCCTTTGAAGTTTTATAGCTTACAGCATAGCCCATAGTGCCGCCCCCATAAAAGTGCCGCAAGGGGCGGACCACCCCCTCCCCCCCGTCCCCCCCTTAGCTACGCCACTGAATCAGTGGCGTTTCCAGTCACTCCAGCAGTCCTAATCTTATCAAACTCGTAATTTTCAGTTGTCCTTAATGATACATAGAAAACATTCACTTCAGTTTAATGAAACCAAACCCAAACCCTAAAGCGTAAACACGAACACAAAAAATTAAACCGGTCCCATCAAACGTATGACGGATAACCACTGCCACCAAAGCTGCGAAAGCGAGAGTCCAACCCAGCTCCACTCGCATACTAAACTTATAACATTCCGCTCGACCACTAAGGCAATATTGTTAACAACACAAAGCTTAGCATTTTATTCAAACCGCGTCATGGCAGTAGACCTAGGCCAGAGCCACTTTCTTTGAGCTAGTTCTTTAATCATGTTCTTTCAAATGAAGTGTAAATATTTCAAACACCTCATGATTTTACACAAAATTTCTGTATTTTTCAAACTGGATTGTTATGCTTTTCCAGTAAAAGTTTGTATCCTGAATCAATTACAGCTGCAATGCTCACCTTACCAAAAAATTAAAGGTCTACTTGAATGCTTGCCAGATTTCTCATGCTTCATAAGTTTCACATTTCAATGTTTTAAATCAGTCACATATTTTGTTGTCCAAGAATGATATCCACTAACTACTGCCGTACATCTTCGAACGCCAACCCTAGACAGCTCATCAGCTTAGCCTGCTGTTGCAAGCTGCACTGGTGCAGATAAACGAAGGGCTGTATTTTCGCAACCCGAGATTGGCGACCAGATTTGAATCCAATGCCGCCAATATCGCCAAAGTACTAGTAAATGCATTGTTAAACTTAATTACAAAAATTCAATATCCAAGAAAATCAGGTGGTAAAAAACAGTCAACATTGTATTTCCTCCTTTTTTTCTTTAAAAATTCATCGTCAAAATATCAAAAACGCTTTGCGATAGGCGGATATACCGCTATGTTTTTTTGCAGCCAATTGTTTGGTTTCTTTCCTTTCAGGCTGTGCCGAAGACAGCCCGAAATCGCCAAATTCATCCGCAACCTTTGTTTCGTCGGTAACCCACTGGTGGAAACGCACTTTTCTTCCGATAGCTATTATCCTTGCGTTACAAACGTATGAAGCTAATCAAGCCATTTACACCACGTGTAGTGCGTCGTCCGTCATAAAAGGTTTTTGATCAGTCGATTTGTAGAACGAAAGAGCAGAAAACGAGATTGCAGTGTTTAGCTGGCGAGATGCCGAAATCTGTAATGCCATCAGCAGCTAAAAATGGCAAAGTTTTTGAGGAGAAAAAGCGCAAGAATCTGGCAGTGTTAGCTAAAACGCCACGACTGAAACGTTTTTTACAGGAGAGCTTTCAAAGCTGCAGCGTTACTATACAGTGGGGTTAACCAGAGCACCGGAAAACATAGGTGGAAATCACGACATAAGTTTCGAAGCACCTTTCACACTCAGCCTGGTTGGCAGGAGCGGATCAAGAGGGTCGATTGGGCGAAAAGTAACTTAATTCACCATGATTTTATACAATTCGGAGAGCAGCATTCGCGATGCAAGTCTATTCTGCCGTCCATTGTTCTGTCACAGAAGAGTTGTGAAGTACACATCATCTCTCTTACAGTAGAGAACCCGTAATGAGACTTGACTGCCAAATATTACTGAAATCACCCTCCCTAACCTTACTGGCTGGATCCGCCCCTGCTGACTGGCCATATTGACATGTTGTTTTTCCGGTGTTTTTGTTTGTAATCTCTGGTTTCTGCTTACTGTTCAGGTGAATGTTGTTTCTTACCGAGTCACTCTCTAGCATGTGGAAATATTTTTTCTTCGTAAGAATACACTGTAGCGTTTATGTCATATACTCTCTTCTCGCAGCTAACTGTATGTGCAGTTGAGAACCGTATTCATTCGATTGTAAGCGGCGGCTTCTAAAGTTTTTTCATCATTTCATGCGGCTGACAATCACGGTGGCTTACATTTTTAATTTCTTTACTGTATCGAAAGGTATAGATGACCCTCAGTCTTTCCATGGCTACGTTTTGTCGACCAAACTCTTCTTTCGCATTCGATTTTCTTCAGCAACACGTGCACATCCTTCACAGTAGGAATTATGATAAACAGAAGGCAGTTGTAGTAGTGGAAGCATCATAGATGCTGGGGTTGCCAATTAAATGGGAAATGCAAGAGTACGCGAACGTCGAGAATGCATCTCAGAGGCATAGATAACCGGGCCTAGGACATTTTGGCGATGCTGTTTCGGCAGTTCAAACTTCTAGATGCTGGAGCCGGAGCCAGAAAATTTAGATGCCTAGAGCTGGAGCCGGATCCTGAAATTTGAGTTCCGGCTCCACAGCCCTGGTCCAGACCCGGCAAAAACATTTCGATTTTTAGACTTGGTGGCCATCGTTGGCAATGGCGATTTACTTTACTGAATTGTTCAAACCATCAGCTGTAAGCAACCGTTGGCAACATTTGATTACAGAGGCTATTCCATATTGCAAAGAGACTTGCAGCTTGCGACATTTGCAAATAATAGACTCCATACATGTATCCACACTAAGCTTTGCATGTCATCTGGAATCCGCTCGCGTGCCTCTTGGAAAGCCTTGCTGAACCACTCGTGGTCCACTTGCCACAGTTTGGGAACTACTGACACAAAGTGACCAGTTCGATTAAATAGATTGTGCTATAACTTGTGGCAGTTACAGATCAACTTAAGCATGGCTAAGCCAGTGACCTTCCCTAGTAGGTTTCATTTGGCGCGCATTGAAACCCAGGGTTGAACCATTGCAAACTTAAAAGGAGACTTTTCTTTGGTGTTTGTTACCAGACAAGAGTTTACGCGATAACAGAAACTTGTCCAAGCTACTCTGACCCTTACAGAAGAGACATGAAACGCAAGTTTGAGATTTATGGTTTGTTCATGGTTGTATTCTCTGAGCGTTAAACCAAAAGTAATAACGGTATTCACAAGTTCGAACTCGTTGGGTATTTGACCAAGAAAAAGGACAAGGAACAAGTGAATGCATGTAGTGAAGTTAACAGTGAATGAAAGTCACAATTTCTCGAGACTGTATTGTCTACAGGATACAGCACAAATTGCCGAAGAAAGATGTGCAACCAAATGTTATTGTCAGGGCTTTCAAATCAGCGACAACATTTCATGGACAACGGGTTTCTGTTAATTGACCCCTCGGCGGTTCTAGTGAGACGACGACAGCGCCATTCACTGGTCAACTTTCGTGCGCAGATTAACCTTTTCTTTCGAGTGAGGCGAGAAGACAAGGACCGCTACTCAGCTCACGTCTTCCGCTCAAAGGATTAATGCGACGCCTGTGCGCATATTCAAACCCGAGGGTGAACTCTGTGAGATTGCGACAGCGCAATTAACACTCAACCCTTTCGCTGATCATTAGGCGAATGCTATCGATTCATTTCCAGTAACGCGCATTCTAACCAAACCCATTCTGCCCGTGAGTGAGATACAGCGATATTTTATGTAGCGAATACACAAGAGCACTAAAGTTTGATAAGTTTTTTTTTTTCCGGTTGTTGCACCTGTGCAGACATGATTGTGTTCGGTCACACACAAAACTAAGGTAATCTCGTTCGTTCGATGACGTAAAGCAAAAGATAATGCATCACGAGTTTGAGGTTGGCAGGTTTCAGAGAGTCCTACTTTAGTTTGTTATTTATGCTGAACTCAAGCGGCAAGTTGCTCTTGTCCATCTCTTGTTACGTTGAAGCCCAGTAACCTTGGTTCGTGTCTGCGACCACTGTTTGCACTTTATCCTGTTAACGTTTGCGGGTTTCACTGGCGGCTTCGAGAAAGGCCCCCTAAATGTTTATTTAGGAGACCTTGATTCAAGCGATGACTGGATTCACTGGCGTAGCGTACGTCAGGTCGTCATCTCAGTTGCTTGGTGCGTTGTTCCGCTTAATTTCTTTTGCCGTATTTACATGCTTGTGGAGACGTTTATGGCGGATTTCGGGCGATTTCGCCGTCGTAACAGAAGTTCTTAGAACGAAGCAAGGTACTATTGAAGTATTTTGAAGACATCTGGCGTTGGCCATTTGCACAGGTTCACACTGCTTAGAAAAGGATGCTTGTTGCTGTTGCTGATACTATTTTTCTAACCTTTTGCTATAATTTGCTTCAACCAAGACATCAGAGAAGAGAGTTTAAGAATAATATCGTTAAGAAAGTCAGCTCGTTATTAGCTTGATCCTAATAAAAATGTAAGAATGGCAAGAAAGTGTAAAACGAAGTCTCGACAGTTGTCACAAAATAGGCTGAGTCACTTTTTGCAAGACACACTTCAACAGTAACGCATATTGTGAAGTAAATATTTGTAATCTTACCTGGTGTCGGCATAGTGTGGTTGCTTTCACATAAGAACTAATCCCAAATAGTTGATGTTCGGTGGCAGAAATTCTTAAGTGAGCTTTTAAGTTTGATCGTTGGCGTCTTTCAAAATTTGTTTAGTCCTACTGCAAATATTGCATATCAAGAACTTTTCTGTACAACCAGTCAGAAAGTTACAAGATATTTTAAAATGCGTGTTTCAGTTAATCTGTTTTCATGAAAGCCTTATTTTGGTGACAGCCTAATACCTATTGATTTGATCTCCCTAATCATGAACGCTGTTTGTTACATAAAGCCAGCAATCGTTTGGTAACATTGCACCACTGTAAAAGAAGAAAAACCTAAATGATCGCTTTCAATGTCGAAGCTTACTCTGTCACAGGAGATCTTTTAGTGTGTCATCCGTGGTTTCGCGTGAAGGAAGCCTCGCTCGTGATAGACAAAGTGGTCGAAATTCTTCTTCGCTGACCGGTAATTCCTTTTACGACGAAACTTCGCAACCAACTGGTACTTTACAGGTGAAATATTATGCTTTTATTATGCTGATAATTAGTATACAGCATTCTAAACAAATAAGGTTAATGAAAAGATGCATTGCGGTTAACTTTTTGACGTACAAAAGACTCCCTTAATGTGGCGGTCGATAGATAGCGCCACATGTAAAGAAATGGTCACCGCTAGATGGTGCCCATGAGTAACAAGTCACCGTGATAATCACCACAAGTGAATTGCCGTAGTTCATTTATCCCTATATAATGATAGTGCAACCTAGTAGTAGTATATTGAAGTCAGTGATGGATCACTGTTGCTGCTGTTTACTTTCCCGTCAGTGCCCCGAATTGCCATCTTTCCCTTGTGCTTGCCTCAGCAGTTCAAGGCGATGCAGTCAACTGCAACATTAACGTAGCAGCAACAGGTTTTTCGTTCGAAGCCAGCGCAAAACACGCCTTAATGCATTAAAAATTTAAAAACATGCAACTTCAACACAGTTGCAGAATGATTGCTTAAGTTTTCCAAGTCAGTCGGACGTTAAAAAGTACCCCCAAGCGGTAGATAAGAGGCCACCTTTGTAGCATAGTTCCTCCAAACCTCCACGATTTTGCATGATTTGAACCGCTAGACCAGCGGTGCACAACCTTTTCACTACTACCGGCCGCATCATTGCGTTTATTTTTATGAATTACGGGCGCCAGTGAGATCAAGATATTTTCATTTTTTGCATTGCTTCCGTTCTGCTTCCACACACTGAGCTTAGCCTGCTTTCACATGTATGCTTAGCCGTCTTTCTACTAAATATCCTCATAAAGTAGACAAAGTGTTTTCATTAATGCACGGCTGCCATGACCTATATTAAATATTTAATATTTAGGTGATGTCAAAAAGATTTTCCTGAATTTCATGTAAAAAATGTTTATTTGCAAATACTACTCTATTCCTTTGGCAGATATATGCTGGTTATAACAAACATATTGATCAGTTTGCTAATTGTCAAATTGATGACGCTGATTTGAAAGTATCTTATTTCAAATGCTTTGTACGAATTTTATTGAAATTATTAGGAAGTTTTTCGTCACTCGTTTGTGTGAAACTTTGCTAGGATTCGCTTTTTCTACCAAACTGATACCATTCAACTTTCACAACACAATAATTCATTATTGCAGACTAATGTTTTTCTACATATAGCAAGTAAAGAGAATTTCCCTTCACTTCTATTTCGCGAGCTAGTAGTACTTTTTCCCACTAATCTGGAATTTTGTGGGACTGGGTTCACTAGTGGCCACATGAGTGTTTGGACGCCAAGTATGAATTTATCTGGTGAATGACACTGGCACATGAACACATAGTAAGTAGTGCAGTGGCAGAAAAGAAGCGAAGGGTTGCTCTACTAACAAGAAAATATGACTTGCTATTGTCAACGTAATTGAGAAGCTGTTCTGGTGAGACTTTCACAAAAAATGATAAAATGAAGAGGGGTTTTAGTAACTACTAAAAAGTAAGGGAACGCTCTTCCCTTTTCAAAAAAAGGGGCACGATGTTTTCCTGTTTTTTCCCCCGATCACAACACTGCGATCGAAAAGTATTGGTTGTTCTAAATGTTGCGCAGTGAACTTTCATTTGCTAAGTTTATCTTTATTCTTGCCAGTGATCCTAAATAGGTATTTGGATTTTCGGGCAAATTATCAAAATGTGCCTTGGAACTTTTGTAACTTTTTTCCTTGGCTTGGACGCTTGAGCTCAGGGTTTGCACACACGTGTTAAAGTGTTCATTAGTCCTGGGCGTACGTGTTTCTAAGCTCCTTTGCAATGATATGTTATGCAGTACCTATTTTCATTTTGGAGAGGAGTGAAATTATTGTTCTTCCCATACAATATTTCATATATAGCGTACCTCACATAAAGTTTTTTAACCTATCTTAATGCAATCCACCTCAGTCTGGTGCTTCAATCTAGGGGTGACGTTGCTCACTGCGTGGGTTTATAAAGTGAGAAGTATGGTGTATGAATTGCTGTGGCATTTACTGGACTTCGTCATTTTCTTTTCACAGGGAGAGCGGGTGTTTCTGAAAAAGATTTGCAGAGCTCCAATTGAAATCAAAAAAGTTACCCGTGATACGTTAAAACAGGTGAGTTATGAAAAAATCAGATTGTATAAAACTTCCTATTCTGCCGCAGCCGCTAGTAAAAAGCTTTTAGCCATTTCGGTTGCGCAGTGAAAGCATTTGCGTGTATGAGGCAGAACCTCTACAGGAGAGGATGACAGCTTTGAAAAATTCCAATGGTTAGGATCGCGGATTCACCCAGGCATCAGTAGACCGCACTTCCCATCCCCAGAGAGTTACACGGTAAGGCGTGGCCAATACTTTGGGGCTAGGTTCAGCTGCCAGAGTGGAGAAATATTTCCTACCAGCGTATCGTTTCCCCATGCCTAGGCTGATTTCCTTGCTGGTTGAAGAACCAGTTCACCTTGAAAGGGAGTACTCTATTTGATCTATAGTTGTTCCTACTGTGACCTTTTCCTTTCCAATGTAAAGTGGGCAGCTGGGATTGCAATTTTAATTAGATTTTCTTAATTGGTAACTTTACGGGTTTTATTTTATTTTATTCTATGTATACTTCATGCGCTTCGCAGAGCTGATGATGCCTACATCGTAGGCAAAATATATACTCTGTAAGATCTTAAAGTGTCTGATTCTTTGCTGAGAAAGGATTTCTTTCCATAGACACTATTTGATCCGTAGCTGGAGTCCTTCCAAGCGTCAGCACTCCGGGACGGAGAGGACCTGGAAACGATTATAGCTAAAAAGTATTCCAGTTTCCCAAAAACCGCATAACACCCGCAGTACGGTCCAAACACCGGTTGTAATTTGGCATGATGCCCAGACAGTCAGTCAATTGTACTTTTCGGAAATTATAGAAAAACGCGTATAGTTCAACAATTACGAGGATACTTAAAAGCACTAGTGTTTCTGTATGCTTTCGAGGAATCAGTCGACTGCCATCTGCTTTCGTCTTTTTGCGATGATTCAAACTTGCACATATCTCTATTCAAGTATGTACTTTCCACGATGGGTGTAAGCAAGGAATCTATCAGCAAATTTTTAATAGGAAATCGATTTCACGTAAAATTACGCATCCTCAGTCCTTATTCAAATAGAATCTTTTACGAGGATTGGCGAAATGACCGCGAGGTCAACACGTCAGCCAACCCTTGAAAAAAACAAAGAGAAAGGCAATCAAAATACTGTGATTATCGCAAAGAAATAGAAAAGGAAAAACACACACACACAAAAACAGAAAAACAAGAACTGTTCTCAAAAGAATTTCTGCAAAAGTTGCAGTAAAATTGCGGGAAATTGCTGGATATTAGTCGCTGTGTTTGAGGAGAAGGGATTCCTCAAATAACCTGTTTTTAGGTTCTGTGATTAAACTCATTGAGCATTGTTCCACACACCGTTTGAACAAAGCAGTAAGCATGACGTAATTGCATTATACAAACAGTTAAATGGGAAGAATTATAAAGTGAAAAAGTTATAGCCTTTCATTTTGATAATTTTTTTTAAATACCACTCTATCGTAAGTTTGCAGATTGTGTCCAACAAAATCGTATGATAAATCCATTGTGTTCTTTACTATCTGAAGTTTAACTGGAAATTGTTTAAAAATGAATAAAAATGAAAAGGCTTAAGAGTTATGTGAAAGTGTGTTCTGTTGAAATTGTTATGCTTTATTGGTGCATCGAATATTATTACATTGGCAGCCAGTTGCATCAAAGTAGATCTGCAACATATAGACCACAGTTTGTTTCGTGCTTGAGGCAGTGCCGGATTAACAATAGTAGCAAATGTAGCAACTGCTGCATTCCCCGCGCATTTGGGGGCCCCGCGGTCCTTGTGTTAAATTTGTTTTTTATTACATGCAATATTAGAATGTAGTTCCCTGTGGCATACTCTTAGAAAGGTAGCCCCATATTTTACATATACTTTACAGAAACTTTATTCGCTGAAAGCAAATTAAATTTTTAATTTTGTTTGGGAATTAGCTTATGCGTGAAAGCCCATTTTGCATTGTAAACTGTTTGAAGTCATTTGATTTTAAATTGCTCTTTGTCTACACATTATATTAGTTGAGGGGCCCCTTTTGGCACATTTGCACATAATTTTTGCATTATTTTGACAAACAAACGATTTGCTTCAAAGTTTATTAAATGTGGCTCTAGAGTGTTCAATGAAATATTTAACAAAACAATGCAACAACTAAGTGCGAAACTCTCAAAAGGTGGCCCGAGACGACCGCCACATGCACCTCCTCTAATATTACTCCTTGACTACATGTATAGAGTGTTTTCCATCCAAGAAGTCAGGATAGCGCTAAATTTTCTGTATAACCCATGCAACATTTTCGAAAACCGTTCTGGCTTTCGGAGCAGACACGAATCATGTTGTAGCGGTCCTGAACGAAGGACGGCTAAAACGAGTAATGAACAACAAACTCCCAGTTAAAAGGAACCAAGTGACATAGGTATTCACAAAACTGCAATTCCTGTAATGTTAATTAAACGAAACGGAATTAACCGTACACTAAGGAAGGGTTGTTTTGCATACATTAAGAAATGTGTTGGGACAGATATTGCATTGCTGTTGTTAAGAAATTTGAGTGTTGCGTTTGCTAAATAACAAGTCCATGAATGAATTTTAGATTCTAAAATCACTTCGCAAGGTGGAGTCCATGGTAGCTGATATCATGAACATACTACGGATGTGTTTTGCTAGCGCGCCTATCTCAAGCACGCACTATCAAACTTTTCCAGCAATGTTGCCGTACACTTTAAAATATTTACAATTGATAATAAAGTATCTGATGAAGGAGAATGGGACCAAGTATGGTTAATAGTGCTTGTAAAGATACACAAGTATGAGCCAGCGCTTTTTTACGTAATCATAGTGGGGATTATCCTAGTGAATTTTCTGCTAAATTGTCCATTTAAGATACGGGTATGGTCAATATTGTCTCTGCAAGTAATTGGTTGATGCTAAAGCTAGAAGAAAAACAGCAGAGATAAGTAACGGACTGGATCGTTTTGGTAACTCTGCTAAGGTAATCTGCAACACAAGCTCTGATATGAGGTAGATATATTGGAAACCCGAAAAAAAAATTATTTCATCATGCGTACGTTTGAACAGTCGGACTAAGAACTATTGCAGCAGTGCTGTTGTGAGTGAGGCAGAAGGAAGGACCGGAACCCATTTTTAAGTTTGTAGGTGACCAGACTAGAGGCGGCAACTTCTTATTTATTAGAGCAGGGAAATACTCTTGAGTAGCATGCTGTTTCTGTTTATGGAAGAAGCTTCCCCATTTTTTCCCTACCAACTCACTGCGTGTGAGTGACTGCTTAAACGAGTTGACAGCACTTAGAAGTAAAAACAGTTTACCGGTACTTTTCATCAATGTTGTGAGAATGTCTTTTAGCGGGGCGCACATGATGCATGGATGACAATTTTAAGTGGGTTGTGGTTGATAAGCCAAGCAATTGTGATTGTGGTTTAATCGATTATTTTTGAACAGTTCCTTTCTTTTCGTTGTGAATATGACATTATAAAGTAATGTGATACACAAATCAACGATTTTTCTCTTTGTTAGTCTCTATCGCTCTTATGTATCCGTTTTGTTTGTTTGCAGTTGAGAGAACTGCATCATGAAAACGTTGCTGCAGTTTATGGAATGTTTACCAGTTCCAAATTTCATTATTTGGTCACTGAGTTTGGCTCACGAAGGAGTTTACACGAGTTATTGGAACGAAATGAATTCGAATTGAACGTAACATTCAAGCTATCTTTGATTTATGATCTAGTTCGGGTTAGTATTTGCTTCATAAACTGTTTTAAGAATTGGTGTAGGCTACTGTTTGTGGTATCGCTGAGCACAAGTTCATTTATGGCAAGTATTAAAAACAAAGTTTGCCACGTATAGCTTTGGGCTGAATTGAATACAGTTGCTCTTTTTGTGGATGCTTGTCAGTGTCGACAAGCTTAACAGTTTTATTGTATGTAAATTAATTTCATTCGATTCAGAGAAATGCATGCCTATATACATAAATCAGCAAAAAAGAGTACTTTAAACAGTCGTGCAAACTTGCACGGAATATCCGTGTGTAAGTCATAGCTCTACTTCACATTGTTTAGGGGATGAAGTACATTCATTCAAGTCCGATTTCCCATCATGGACGCCTTAAGTCATCCAACTGTATTGTTGACGGCAGATTCGCTCTGAAGGTGACGGATCACGGAGTGAATAAGACGAGGAACTCGCTGTCGGTTGTCACCGACTATAATAATGCGGCTGTTGGTGAGGAAGGATATGAGTAGTTGAAAACGAAATTTTGCAATAAGTATTTAGCAGAACTGAATGCAATGAAATCGAATAACAAATTGACTTGGTAGCAATAAAGATCACGTAGAATGCATTTTTGTTGAACGCACTCACGCCTCAGAAACAGACTATACATTTCATCAATGAAAATACGTGCTTAAAGCAAATTTTACGGAGCAGGTGCTTTTTCAAACAATATAATCCACGAAACCTTCAGATGGTCCATGTCGAGTGAATATAAATTTAGGATTGTCTTCAAAATGAATCCTCGCTTTCTATGGAAAGATTTACTGTACGCAGTGTGCACTTTTATTTGACAAAGATCTTCTGTGGACCGCCCCGGAACTGTTGAACGACCCTGCACTTCGTCAAGTAGGATCTAAATACGGAGATTATTACAGCTTTGGGATAATCTGTCAGGTAAGCAACTCAAATGCGGCTCAACCTACAGTATGTTTTTACTGCAAGAAACCGGGAGCAAAATCAAGATGTTTCCGGCACGAGTGTTTGTATTTCTTTATGATGCTGTCAATCAGCGGCGTGGCCGGGACGATCGCCGTTCCCGACGTGCATTGAAGCGTAATGGCGTCCCTTGCTCTTGCGCCACCTGATCGGCTCTTCAATTATCATTCCCTGCGAAATCTTCAACATATAAAAATTCGAGGTATGGCGCCTTTCGCAACGAGCGTCACCTACTTCAACAACATTTGAAGACTTGTAGCTTAACAGAGATGTTTCCAAACGGTACACTGAAAATGTAGCACCTCAGGCTATTTCTATTCGCTTAGAAATATTGTTTGATGGGGCATAATGCGATAAAGCACTGAAATTGTTTGATTTATTTTTTAATACTTTTTAGAAAAGGGTTGTCTGCGGCAAGGACAGAGGCATATCTAGGAGGGAAAAAGATGCGGTGTTACCCTAAGTTTTGGACAGCAATTATTGAAACGTTGACCAAAAATGATCACGAACGCGACAAGCCAAACATTTGTTAGAGTTCACAATTCTCGTTTCATCGACCTGAATAACTCAGTGGCAGTGAAACGAATCGAAATCCTTTTGCCAAATTCACTCCAGAAACGTTTATGATAGTACTTTATGTTTAATCCATCGCTTATACTAGGAGTCTGCGAACCCACCAAATCTTTTTCAGGGATTCAATTGAGTCCACAGACTAGAGGATTGCGAACGACTGCTTTATGTTGAATACTTTATTCGGCTGCTGTTTTCCACAAAAGTTTACCTTACCGGTATCATTCAGGCATTGAAATATCCTACTGTATCTTGGCACTGGGTCGAGCTGCTGACGCGGTCGAGTATTCCCCTTATCCATACGCCAACGGCCTTAAGCATCAAAATGACTGTCACAAAAAAACTCAAACGGCTCTTTTACTAATTTGACTTTATTACTGCAGCAGTAGTAGCTCCAACCACGCACTGTGTTTCCTTGGAATGTGGAACAGTTGTGACACCCACTGTTCTTTTTACTACTAACTTTTCGTATGTAGCGATAACCATTACGCATAATGCATGCAACCTAATCGAATCTCCTTCCAGAGATATTTTTGGCTTTTCCACCGGCGTTTTCATATTTTTCTCAATGAGACCCTTTATGGCGAAAGAGATGTTTATTACGAGTAAAAGGCATATTTTTATGGTTAAGAGATACCTGTTGTCCGAGCAAATTTCGCCCGACGATTTTGCAGAAAAATCAAAAAACGTTTCACAGGTGGAAGCTTTTCTATTTTGTTGAGCTTGTCCCCTGTTCAATGACAGCGCAAACGATGAGTTTGCGATTAAAACCTCTAAAACCTAATCTTTTTCAATTCAAAAAGCCACACAGAACGTAGCTTAGGCTCGTGGTGCTGGTTCCCCCAACTGCGATATGTGAACCCATGCTCAGGATAAGTGAAGATCTTGTTCGTTGGTAGCCCTCCCAGTATTTTTGTTGAGCTCCGATCAAGCTAAACCTGGCGAAGCGTCTGCTTGGGACTCTAGGCTTTTGAGTGTTATTTTGTCACTTTTGAATTTCTAACAATGGCAAAGTCACGGCAACTTAAATTTACTATTAATTAAAATCTCATCAGCATGAATCCGCTTCAGTGACTTTATTTGCGTTTAGGCTTGAGCTTATCACGTAGTATAAAAAAGCATTTATTCACAAACACATTTAGAAAACGGTTGTGGCGAAAGAGCTGTTGCTGCAGCGGTGGAGAAAACCTAAAATGGTTCTAGGTCCCACACATCTTCAATTCATCTCTGACCATACACAAAGGAAGACGTGAGAAAAATTTCAAAAATACATTCATTTTAGGTTAAACTTCTTTATTTTTATTTTTCAAGGATGATGGCTTTTTATATTTCCTTTGCAAACGATCTTGACTAACAGCATACACACCTCAAAATAAGGGCTTTTAACCAGTTTTCAAATTTCTGAGGATGTCGTCTTAGGCATAAATTATTTACTGGCCAAGCTTCTATACTGATATATGCCACAATGAAAAAAGCATCTGATGGTATAAGCACGCAAATCAAAGAGTTGTGACTCTAGTTTGTAAATTGTTCGTCGTCGTTTCACCGAAAAACAAGTTTGTTGTGTGTTCAAATACAAAAACCAATCAGTTTTAGTTATAAGTAAGGTTTAAGTAACTCACTACAATAGACTTTAGATCAGGGGTTCTCAACCGAGGGTAAATTTACCCCTGAGGGTAATTTTTACCTATCCTGGGGGTAAATTTAATGATGCTGTGGCTACAGTATTCTGTTTTTTTTTCTGCAGCGCTAGTGAGCAAACAAAAAACAGGGGGTAGATTTTATGTTAGGAAGCTGGCAACGGGGAGAAAATAGGTTGAGAACCCCTGCTTTAGATTATAAAATGCAAAATTGCCCGTAAAGATGAAAAAATATTCAGGAACAACTTTACTCCAAAATGCATAGTGAAAATGTTTCTGCAAAGTTATTTCTACTGTTTATAATCCGTTTAAAGCTACTGAAGCTGCCCGTGCAAAAAACAAAATAAATTATTGATATTCTGCCCTGACTTGCGTTGTACGTGCAACAAATAAAATAAGCAGAGGTGAAGAAAACTAAAGTGTAACAATAGGCACATACCAAAATACACAAAACATCGTTTGAATAAAAAAGAATTATCAGGTAAAAGCAAGTTTTTGATTAGAAGCATTGGACAAATTTGGATCTTGCTTTACATTTTTGAAGGGCTAGACGTCATACAGTATGCAAAATTGATCGTCTTATATGGCATAGAAAACGTCATTCTGTTTATACAACAGGAAATTATTCTTCGAAAACCTCCATTTGCAATGCATGAACTTTCAAGCGAAGAAGTTATCGAACGGGTGAAAAAGTTGTATTTGAGGTAATCGTTCATTTCGCTTTCAAAGTAAACCATATTTTCATGCCCCAATTTCAAAATGAATCTGCAGCTAATCGGCTTCATCTACGTGGTATTTGAAAGTTGATGATACATTAACTGAAATGGAAAATGGCAGCTGGCGCATCAGCGACATAAACAATTTAATGAAGCACATCAACCCTTGCATGCTTTGGACATCAACATTCTAATATCCAACTGTACAAGCATTTTCCATGTGCTAAAAATACAATCTCCTTTGGTTTTATTCTTTAGGACACGTAGCGCGATAGCTTTTGTAATGTCACAATAAAGTCCAATTTTATTTTTCATTCATGCTTCCAATCGTATTTCGACAGCAAACAAGGTTAACACAATCATTTGGTAGCGATTTATCCTGCTCTTGAGTCCTACACAAATGGCAACAAGCGGCCTTTGTGTAGTCGATCCTTCCTAAAAATAGCTATACACTTTAGAAAAACCTCGATTTATAATCTGTACTAAGATGTTGAAAGTTACTAGCGAAATTTTGCGTTAACGTATGCAAAGTGTTGAAAAACTCTACAGTTAGTTTCGCATCGTTGTTGTTATCTAAAACTGTCTTCAGGCCTCACTTTTCCGAAGGAGATACTCCGAGGGAGATCGTGGCCATAGCAAAGCGGTGCTGGATAGAGAAACCGGAAGAGAGAATGACGTTCAAGTATTTAACACCGAAAATTTACTGATCAGTGATCACTGTTTATCACAATCAGACATATGTTAAGCAGTAGTTTTCAGCTGTGGGGAAATCCCTCATGACCATAGGTAAATAATGATATTGAAAAAGTTGGAAAAGCGCATGAACCAAAATACAACGATCCTGAGAGGAACGAGGCCCAGTGCATCTCTTAATTTACGCAAGTAAATTTAGTGTATGTGGTTATATTTGTCTGCGCAAAACCTTCGCATTTTTCACCGCTCATGTAAAACGTCGATTGTCGTTTGTTGCGTTTGCGTTTTCACAAGCGACGGAAGATGAATTTCGCTCGAATTTAATTTCAAATGTTTGGGAAGCCAGCTGACACCGTGAAACTCAAATGTAAGTGGGTTTTACAGCGCCGTGTACTCTGAAATTAAGAGGATGAATCGGGGCAAAAAGCACAACATTGTGGAATTCATGATGAAACAGTTGGAAGATCATAGCAAGCATTTGGAGGAAGAAGTTTGCAAAAGAACCAATGAGCTAAGCGCAGAAAAGCAAAAGACGGAACAACTTCTTATGCGCATGTTGCCGCCGTAAGTCCTGTGAGCTGTTTTTCAAGCAAGGAAAATGCATTTATACAAAGCTTAAAGCTTGCTCTGATGTTGGTGCTTGTTTTTGAAAATTCGTTTCAAAGGGCAAACTTCTGTCACTCGTAAAATTGCAAGCAGATGGAAAATTAGTCAAGGAGGTAAGACGAAAGATGGTATCATTCTGCTGGAAGCCTTTACAACGTTTAGTTTTCTTAGATTACAGACAAGTCTTTTACAGGTGATGAAAAGATTTCCTCGCTATCATGTACATTTACCTGAAAGTCCAACGGGTTTTTAGCATATTGCGGAATTACACTTTTATGCAAAGAGTAACTTCTGCATAAATTTTCAAATCTTTTGGCATAATTTTCTGAAATTCAAGACTGAGGGTAATTGTTTTGTAAATTAAAGTGCAGGGTTTCGTTTTCACCTGTAACAAAGTGCTGTATACCTAAATGGTGGACATGGGTAAAAAATTCGATACATGCTATTTTTTTCTCAAAAAACGCTCTTGTTTGACATTACAAGGAAACTCTGCGATGTAGCTTTGTTTCTTCACACTTTGCGAAGAAAGGGCGCAGAAGATTGAAGAGTTTTTGAAATTATGACAAACTGTGTTTCATCTTATTTAATTTAATTATTTGTTAATTTTATTCAATTGTTATTGTTTTGTTTTCAGGTCTGTTGTTCTGAGGTTGATGGCTAATGAAGTGGTTGAACCCGAAAGCTTTGAGAAATGCACGATATATTTCAGCGACATATGCGGTTTTACAACCATAGCGTTGAACAGCACACCAATGCAGGTCCCTGCTTAACTTGCTTTATTGATTTAGTTCCGCACATATTTTTAATTTCTGCAATGAGGTTTAAACTAAATTTTACACATGGTTTGTGCATGATACCCACACTTACACGCACTTACTCGACTCTTGGGCCTCAAGACCACAATTCATCAGGAAAATAAAGAGCTAACAGGAAAATTTCGTCAAGTCTTTTTGCCAATCTTAACAGAAGAAATGTCAGCGCCTCGTCATTTGCAAGTATCAACTTCATTACATCACAATTTACACGTTGCATTGGACAGTCATGGCAAACCTGTCGGCCACGATTTTTGCTGTCCCCATCATAGAGGCATTTTACCGTAAAATTAACATGCACTGTCACTATTCGTCTGCTTTTGAGACATTTTACAACGTTAGGGAGCACCAGGTCCCTGTCGCGTACACGGTACACCTTTGCTTACACTGTTTAAATTGTTTTGTCTTTTTGTCCACTTTCGGAAATCGAAATCTTCTTCATCAGCGAAAATGTCAGATTCTTTACAGGTGGAGCTAGATATTTGTCAGAAGTTTTTTTGTTGAAATGAGATGGGAGCTTGAGCGGTTGACTTATCTTCAGTGTAGTGGTCGGAAGGTTGGGGCAGAAAACGTAGGCTACTTCCAAACATTTTCCGAAAGCTAAACGGCGTTGCCTAACAAGTTTGGTGTGATAACAAAATTACGGCAAGATTTTAGCCATTTTTCTGTAATTTTACCAGTAAAACTCACCTATTTTGGCCAGCTTTGATATAAAACATTCCGCACTTCTGTTACCAATGCCGATTTGCGAACAATATTTTGTATTTAAAATGAATGTATGTATAGGCTACATACAACTAAGTTCACACCCCTGGTCATAATTGACCCTTGCTTTAAGAAAGAATGACCTATGAAATCGAGTCTTACTGAACTCCACAAAAGCATGAGACAGTAACAAAAAACTGTCAAAAACCTGGCCACGATTATCAAACAAAGGAGGTGACGCATTTCTACACAAGACTTTCGTTGTTTTATATAGTTTGGTCTTGTGTTTGATTTCCTCGTTGCTTTTTTGTTTAAGTAACTTTGTCGATTATGTCCTTCTTGGCCAGTCATGTATTGGCAAACCTAAGATTCATGCAGTTGAATAAATCGACAAAAGATATTTTGGACGAATTAGCTTCTTTGTAACATTCTTCAGAGTGAAATGAATAAGACTCTTTTACCAGATCAGGCCAAACAGTTTTCACTCTTCGTCAAAAATGTGAAAGATCTTGCAAAAACTCAGCTGAAATTGCCAGTTGCTGTCCATGTGAAATTCTTTTGGGTGAAATTGCCGTATTTCATAAACCGTAGCTCTGATTTGCAAACTCAGATTAAGATCTGAGTCGCAGGAACATTGCGCTTCACTTGGTTTGTGCAGGTGTGACACAATGCGCACCGCATACACATATCAAAAATGTATGTCCAAATGACGATGATTGGTATCTGCAGGTTGTGTCTTTCTTGAACGATCTCTACACATGCTTTGACGCCATCATTGCTAACTATGATACTTACAAGATAGAAACAATTGGAGACGCGTACATGATCTCATCAGGAATTCCGAAAGTGAGTAAGCGTTGAACTGAGCTCTCCACCAGTGTATCGTTAATATCTCACGCACTTGAAGGATCGCATGAGTTTCACACTTATGTTAAGCCTAAGGATCTGTGGTGCATGCGCTGATATAATAAATGTGAGTAACGTATGCATTATGTGTGAGAACAAGGTTGGTAACTTTCGTGTGCGGCGGTACAATTCTCTAGCTTGGTTCCAAGACATTTGTGTACGAACTTGTCCCGATAAGCCTCGAGCAGTTTTGTGCGGCGCCACACGAATCAGTACGGTGGTTTCCATAAAATTTTATTTGAAGCACACCAGTAACAATATGCAATACTTAGTTAGCACTGTATCACGTTGTAATGTAACATTAACCATCTGAGTTGTGATTGACTGTCACTGGTGGAGTATGACAGGCAGGCCCGTAACCAGCTTGGGACACCGGGGTGTCGAAGAGTTTTCTGAGAGCGGCCCAAATGTTTTAAAATATGTCCAATATTTTTAAACTGTGTCCAACACATCTTCCAGGGGGGACGAAAAATTTTCTAGGGGTTTCACCCAGCGCAGCTAACTGAGCAAGAAAACTTCACACCGATAGCTGAGCGCGCTACAGACAATTAACGATTAGACAAGCGCGTAACGCGGCTATTTACCGTAAATTCAAACATGCATCTCAAACGCTTGATTGCGATCAAGGTATTACTTCAGTGCCGATTGGCAAGCTGCAACTGCTCGATTAATTTATCCAAGAGACATATGACAAACTTACATACCAAAAAACGGTGTACTTTCCACAGCTCAAATCTCTCGTCTTTTCGGTCAACAGAAACACTCTGAATTGGTTAGCAAAATTTGGTTACACTAGGGCCAAAACTTTACTAAAGTTCTAGTTACCCGAGCTGTACTTTTATCGTACTAAGCGCGGCAAAACAGAAAAACAACTTTATTTGTTACGACTGTTCGAGACTGCAAAGCAGACGAAGGTCTATCTCAACCTCCTGTTCGCAGACGCAAAACGGCGACAGGAGGAATAAACAGTTCCTCAACTCGACGAGCGTCCTCTAACGCCCACGCCAGGGAATTGCAAAAAGGATGCTACTGTAGAAGTGTCAGTGCAATCCATCAAGGCAGTCCATTAATATTAGACTTTAAGGCGGCGTTCAAAGAGTGAATCACACTCTTTGAACGTAGAGAGTTGCACATATTAAAATATTGATCACCGGATGTGCAGCTTGAAGCGGTTAAACAAAGGCGAAGGAAGAGTCGTCGCTGCGCGCCGTAACAGGTAGGAATACGCCTTTCTAAAGGTGTGGCAGCAGAGATGCTGCCGAAGACGACCCAACTCCCAGCATACTCCAACTGAACATCGAGGGGCTCACTGCAAACAAGATCAGCGTTATCGAGCATCTAACCTATAAGAAACCCCCTGGATCCGCCCCTTGGTCGACCATAGATCAGGTCATCCTGCTGACACAGGACAACGAGGATAGCTTTTTGGCTAAGAAGGGCGGAGCTATGATTATCGATCTCACAGCAGCCTACGACACTGTATGGCATCGCGGCCTCACCTTGACAGCCACATGTTCTGCATGATCATGGAGATGGTTGGTCATCGCAGCTTCACCTTTGCCACCGGCAACGGCAAACGGAACAGGTTACCCGTGGCCTCAAGAACGGCGTCCCACAGGGATCTGTCCTGGCACCAGGGACCGAGTTTGCTAAAAAATTTAGGGGGACAAGCCTTATTGTTTGCGTACGACCTTTTTGTAAAATTGGCCAAATTGGGGGCACATTATGGAATTGCTACTGGCTACGCCCATCGTGGTGGTATAGCAACTAGTGGTATATATGCATTTAATATGAAAACACATTAATTCCGAGACCTTAAATAGACACAATTATGCTCAAAAATTGTGATAATCACGTCAAACTTGATCAGTTTCGACAAAGAAACTATCGTGCTACTAATAATTGCACTTGAGCAAGAAGTCATCGCGGTCGCCATTACGATTGCGCTTATACCGGTACGGTTTTTATACGCTTCGGATGTACGTCAAAACAGGAGCTGTAACCGAAACTGAGCAGCGACTTTTCTCTGAGGCACTGACTTCCAACGTGGGCCTTCTACAAAACTTTCGCGCATATAAGAAGTGGATCCCGTTGTCATCTAATTTTTGAGCAATTTATTCACGTCTGTAGTTGATAATCGTATGCGCTAGGCTAGAGTCTTTCACCACGTTTGAAATATGTTTGGATTTTTGATAATTCGTAAGCTATTTGGCTATGTTCAACCTATTCAGTAAAAACTTTGTAGCTACTTTAGACTTACTTCATTTAAATTGTTTGATGAGACTTTGCTAAATTTAACTGACTTCACTGAAATATGAGATGGAATTAAACTGTAAACACAATAGTAAACCCAGAATCACAAAACTTATTGACCGCGCTCAGCTGCATGTAAAGATAAATTAGCACTGCACGTAATTAAATTTGTACAAATCACGGGCTTTGAAAATACAATACCTTATCTGCGTAATTTGAATCCCTATTGGGAAGAATTCAAATTTAGTTTCATTTTGCTTACATGCGCTTTGCACACAAGACAGATTGCCAGCTCAAGGATGGATGTTAGGGAAGGATAAGGAGGCAGTCGCCTCGGGCCATCTTTTTTCAGAGATCCGTGACCCCCTTGAAATCTTTGCACCATTGTTTAGTTAAAAAGATGATGTACCGCTCTGGAGCAACATTTAAAGAAGCTTGGAAGCAAATCAAATGTTTTTCAAAACAAAGCAAAAATTATAGGAAAATGTGCCATAGGAGGCAGCTTTCAATCATGTAGCTGCAAAACTTTACAAAATTTTGTTCCTTTCGTATGTATCATATGCTCTTGAATTTAGTTAATTGACACGTGAAACAGATTTAACTCTTTTATTCACGTAATTCCACATCTACCTTTCGCAATGGCGATGCTTTGGATCCCCTTTCTGAGAGCTTGCCCCAAATTTTAATATACACCCCTGTGCAAGTTATCTCAGTATCTGTAAGTAATGGCAGAGTCAATTCCCTCAGCCCTTGCAAAATAAAAAGCATCTTGTTACTTACGTTAGATTTTGTCGTTGACTCTTTTCGTTGCAGTTAAATGATTTCAAATTGTTTACTATAGGATAGGGTGGCAATTAACATCAGAAAGTTGAAACACTGAGCTTATGAAAAGTAGGTCGGAGTTTAATGTCTTGACAAGACTGATTTTTACTCGCCGGCAAGGTAAATAGAAATCATTGAGGAAATCGTTAAGGCTCCACATAATTGTGATTGAACCGCCACGATACACGTTGTTACAGAAGCAGACCTATTGAGGCGTTTAACGCCAGATTTTAATGAGTTGACCTACAACACATCTGAACAAAACAAGTAAAGAAACGATAAATAACGACGAATCACTAAAAGTCATAAGTCCACTTAACAGTTGAACGTCACTTCACGACTGAGAATCACAGAACAAAACGGTAACACGTCAACTTCTAATCAGCACTGATCAGCGCCGGGCCATCAATCACGAATCGCCGTTCAAGCGGGGCAAATTCCTCACAATCTCCCCAACAAATAAAAATAAGCAAAAGGGTAAATGCTTCCGGTTATACCGTCCATTCCCCGTAGCGGTCAGGGGTTCGTCGCTGTCGTGTTGAACGTCGCAACATGGGTACAGTTGAATCACAGTTCGGCGCTGGCGAGCCGTCGTCGGACACTTCAAGTTCACCGTCACATGGTGTCGCGCCGGAATCACAGTCGTCAGCTGCGTCGGCGTCGAGTGCTTGAGAAACCTCGGAGTTTGAGGACAGGCGCATCAGAAGGACGTTGGGTTTGGCCTTCATGTGGTCTCGGGTAAGGTGCCAAGTCAGACGTTGACACAGTGCTCTCTTGTCTATCTGTGACGTATGACGGCGTAATTTCCGTTAGCCTCAATCAGTTCGACAGGGTCGCACAGCGGTTCTCCCTTGTTTCGCACAAAACGTCTCAGAAGCACAGCACCTGGCGAGAGCAGCCACGAAGGAAGTGCGGCACAGAACATAGCTTTGCGAGAGAAACGAAACAAACGTTCATGCAGAGTTCCATTCGTCGAGAGCCACACGAGAGAACGGATCGCATGCAAAGCTTCCAACAGAACAGATTCCCACCTTTCTTCGGGCAGGTGTTTACCGTGCACCAAAAGCTTAGTTGTCCTCCACACGGTTTGATTCACGCGTTCACACTGGCTGTTTCCTTCCGGGTGACAAGGAGTCGAAGTACTGAACGCAATTCCACGTTCTAGCGACCTTGTCTCAATGAAGTTCTCGGAAGCTCCGGAATCTTGGAATTGCGTTCAGTACTTCGACTCCTTATCACCCGGAAGGCAACAGCCAGTGTGAATGCCATCGGCCGACCATCTTGTGGCAGTATGGCCGCCAGGGCAAAATCTGATGCGTCGGTCTCGACTTCAAAAAGCAAGTCATCCCCTATAGCACTTAAACAAGCCTTAGCTAAATCGTCTTTTAATATTTGGAAGGAATTCAAGGTGTCATCGTCAAGGGGGAAAGTGGAAGCGTGTAGCAAAGGACTAGCTTTCTCAGAAAAGTTAGAGATACATTTCGAATAGTACGAGAACATGCCTGAGACACGTTTGAGTTCTTTGGCAATGGACTGCGGCGGGAGGTCTAGCAAGGGTTGCAGTCTTTGAGGGTCGGGTTTCACTTGGTTGTGGGAAATTCTTTACCCAAACATATCGAGAGTGGTCGTGCGGAACTTCGACTTTGTTTCATTTAAAGTGACGTTGCACCCATCAGCCGCATCAAGTCAAAATTTTGAATTCATGTCATGCTCTGCAAGGGTAGCCCCGGTGACTGTTATGTCATCCAGATAGGCGTAGACCTTTTTCAGATTGAATCTTTTTATGAAATTATCGATACACCTCTGGAAAGCAGCAACTCCGTTAGTGACGCCAAACGGAAGTCGTTTATATTGAAATAAACGGCCAGAAACTTCGAAAGCGGTATATTGTTTTTCTTCCGGCAAAAGCGGTACTTGATGATAGGCAGGACGCAAATCTAATGAACTGTAATATTTGTCTTGTGCAACAGTATTTACAAGTTCCTCAATTTTTGGAAGGAGATAAGCGTCCAATAACGTAAAACGATTGATTGTAGTAGAATAATCAATCACCAACCTTCGTTTTGTTCCCTGAGTGACAACGAGGACTTGGGCTCTCCAAGGTGATCTGGCTGGTTCTATGACGTCAGCTGCCAATAGACGTTTCACTTCCGATTGGATAAACTCGGAATTGTCGCGACTGTAATGACGTGACTTGGAGGCAACTGGTTTACACTCCGGCAACAGGAAAGCAAATAATCGAGGAGGGTCTAACTTAGCAGCAGCGACCAACAGTTGGGCGGACGTTGTCGTCGAGGGTGTACCGATGGTTAACGGGTCTTCCGGTCCGTTCATCACAAAAGTAACGGAGGTGTGGCGTTTCAGAAATTCTTGCCCAATAATCACATCAGCGCAAAGTTCGCGCAGCACTTTGAAAGTAGAATCATTGTACAAGCGTCCCAAAAGTTCTAATACACCCGTAACTGTGCCGATCGTATGCACTGAAACTTCGGATGAAGCCATTCCTATTGATACGGACTCTGTCTTAACAGGCAAGTTGAGGCGGCTAGCGACCTTGTCGTCAATGAAGTTCTCGGAAGCTCCGGAATCTATG
>Ga0210059_1001371_pt1 | contig 36409 bp, 25 predicted proteins | sample Ectturendosymbi2_FD_188042 | JGI IMG/M metagenome (GOLD analysis project Ga0210059, IMG submission 188042) | Ecteinascidia turbinata endosymbiont from Florida, USA - Sample 2 (SPAdes) (version 2) | ecosystem: Host-associated > Tunicates > Ascidians > Unclassified | place: Key West, Florida... | reverse complement strand
CCTTGACGCGAATGACAAGTTGATACAAACCAGATCTCACGTACGGAATGCAATAGCGAGTAGGGAACGGCAAGTCGTAATGCGAAAAGTTAAATCCACTATACTTGCACAAGTCACCAAGCACGCTTTCCCGCATTGCGTAAGTCGCATCTCGTGTGTAAGTCGTACCTCGACTTTCAAGATGAACAATTGGTAAAAAATTTGCGACATCTACTCGAATAAATACAGTAATTACGTAACAGCCGCGTGAAACCGGGCAAGAGCTGCATGCTGCTCGCGATCCGCGGTTGGCCAGACCTTGGCTATGCCCATAGGCGGATCCAGGGTGGGCTAAGGGGGATGAAGCCACCCTAAATTTCTTCAGATACGTTTTTTGATCGATGGTTCCCGACACAGAATCGTCCATTGAGGTAATTTTGTTCTATAGCCTTTAAATAAACCATTTCTTGCACTGGAATAGGGACGAAAATATTAAATGCAAGGCCGATTTTCTGAATTTGGGCAGTCTGAATGTGCATAATTCACTACAAATGAAACTTCTAATAAACAAGTTTTTATATAAAAAATGTGGTCCCAATGTTATATAAGTACGTAAGTGTTTACATAAAGTATTTTCATTAGATATACATTATATAAACCGCACATACATAGGCGTAGCCAGGGAGGGGCCAAGGAGCCATGACCCCTCCAAATTTTCAGAATATCTAGTCATTTTTTGCTTTAAGAGGCGTTATCTCAAACAAAATACTGTTGCTCGCCTCAATTCAAGCATTTTGACCCACCCACAAATTTGGGTTTGCCATGCCACTGCGCACGTAAGTATTTAAACTCTTGCTTCATTTCGGTAAGATTGGGCTTCTTGTGGACAAAAGATAAGTAAGCAGCAGAATCAGAACCCGATTCGGGTCCCTAGAATTGAAAATCGGGTCCCTAGAATCAGAGAAAATTATCACCGGGTCCCTAGAATCAGAGAAAATCGGGTCCCTAAAGACCCATATCGGGTACCTAACATTTTTCTTTAAAATAAACCCTGCTTGAAGATTTAATTTGTTTGTTCCAATCTCTACGTGTAGCGCCTGGAGCAGCATAAATGAATAAATGAAAAGATGTCTTGTGTATAGCACCGTAGCACCAAAGTGAAACAGGAAGACCAAATGTAAAAATTCTTGTAGGCGAATCAGTTTTCCTTTATATTTGTCGTGGGAACAGCATTCCACACCTCTTTTTTAGCAATACCCCTGCCTGCCAACAACAATTTTTGGACAAAAGTTCAGCTCAACACGAGATCAGATGCTTTTTTATCGGCCATTGTTCTGCTATCTCTAACAATTTTTTTTCAACCTACTGTGCGGTAGGCTCTTTCGAAAATTGCGTTACCGCGTTATAGTCGCATTTCGTACAAAAAATGGAATGGGTGAAAATTTGGTCAATGACTAACTGCAAATTTCGCGTTTCCCGCTGTGACATGGACAAATATTGTCTGATAATTTCTGTGCACTTGTGATGCAATAAACACCTGCTAAGGCAAAGTGCCAGCATAATTACTGCTTTCGCGTTTTTTGGCATGTATGCCTCTACGCGTACCCCATAAGTTTTTTTGGGGGGAAGGGAAAGCTATGCTTGTTTTCGAAATAATATACCTTTTTTTCGACCTTCAAGTTATTTTCTATGGTCTAATGTCTTCGATAATCAAGAGCATTTTGTTTTAAATAGTTTGTGATTGATAGTTTGCCACTGATGGGTAGGTATTTTTGTAAACAAATTTCGCCATTTTGGCTAGATAATCGTGATGTGCAAGGGCGTAAGGAGGTTAGATGGCGCCTGGGGCAAGAAACAAGTTTGGCACCCCTATGTTGGAACCTGAGGCCTTCCGGAAGCAAATGCACTGTTTTAAAAAATCTGCTTATGACATTGTAGTGACTTTTTGGTCTCCCGCAGTGACTAGGCGCTCGGGGGATTGTGCCCCCTTCTTCCCTTCGTTACGTCTCTGATGTTATTCAATAAAAATCGGAAAATTTTCCGAAAATAAACAAATTTTCTAGTTCGAACGTCATGAACTTCTATTCCATGAAGATCTGCAATTTTCGAACACAATGGCCTACGGCAGGGGTGTGCAAACTGCGGCCCGTCAATAGAATTTGTGCGGCCCGCAAAGAGTTGCGATTTTTGAATAGAGTGCGGCCTGTGAACGTTTAACACGTTGCTACTTTGTGTCGGATTGATTAACACAAATTCTCTGTTCTGTTCCTCACGGCGCGCAGTCCTACGACTACATGAAGGAGTGCGTAAAAACAGAACGCTGCGCAATCGTCCCAACAAACCGCGCTGTGACGTAACATTCGCTTGCAGGTTTTTGCGCAGAAAGCAGATGACTGCCTGCCAACAAATCACTGCACGTGCTGTGGTGGTTGACTGCTTTGGTGATGCAGGTTTGCACAGAATTTGATGTTGTGCGGTTGTTCCTTGCAGTGATTTTTTACTTGCGAAACTAGAAACTGGCGAGGACTGCAGTAGCCACGAATGGTCATTCGAGCTCTAGTTCGCACATTTGTTAACTTCGTGAATTTTGATTTCAGCATATCTGTTGATTTTGTCTAATTCTAAACAACCTAGCCTAGAGTTTAGCAATTTCTAAAGTTGGTTTGAATTAGCTCAGCACTCCGCAATGGCAAGTTTAGCAAATTTGAAAGAGACAAGAAAGAGGAAGAGATGCGAAAATTTCAGGACACATGGACTTTTGAATACTTTTTCATCGAAAATGCAGACTAAAGGCCTTTATGTTTGATTTGCAATCAAACTGTAAATGTTACTAAAGAGTACAACGTTAAACGACACAACGAAACAAAACATTCTGAAGGTGATTATTGAAAACTAGATGGACGTAACAGAGAGCTGAAAGTTAAGCAATTAAAGGAACAATTGAAAAGTCAGCTTTGTATGTTTCAGAAAATGTGTACTGATAATGAAAAAGTAGCTCGATGTAGTTTCTTAATTGCACAGAGAATAGCTCAAAATATGAAGCCGTATTCTGATGGTAATTTTGTGAAACAGTGCCTTACTGATGTCGCAGAAGAAATGTGCCCTAAAATGGTACAGGAGTAAGAGAAAGTGTGTCGCGTTGGACGATAGCAAGACGTATCGATGAACTTGCTGGTGGCATTTGCGACACTCTCAAAGACAAGGTGAAAAACTTTGTATCATGGAGCTTCGCAACCGATGAAAGCACGGATGAGAAGGACACGGCATGTTAAATAAAGGTGCGGCCCGTGGGATAATGTGGCTAATGGTATTTGGCCCTCCAGTAAAAATGTTTGCACACCCTGGGCCTACGGCATGGACCTTGCACAGACTGCCCACAAAGGTTACTGGCGGTATTTCACTTTTCTTCGTGTAGTTTTTGTGTCACTTCTATGCCTGCCCCACGCGTTTTCGGCGTGGACCTGTGCTTGTTTTCCTAAGAATAAAACTTTTCCGAAATTCAACAAGTTACCTTTTTAAGGTTAGATAAGTTTGAGAATAATTTCTGAATTGTTTTGAAGGCTGCTTCTGCTCCGGAAACGTCGTAGTAAGCCTGGGTAACGGTGAGAATGTAATTTAGCCAAAATGTGTGGATATTAACCGTGTTTGTTAAAAAAAGTTACATGAGCAGCTGGGTCTTCACTACTATGCAGTCAGTTCACATCCGGATGAACTCGTATTTGAGCACCCCGCCCCTAAAAAAATCCTAGATCCGCCTATGATGCTGGCCATTTTTAGTGTACATGGGACATACTTAGGAAAACCTCGTGAGGCCATCACTTTGGCTTCACGCACTACGCTTTACTCTTCACTGTAAAACATAACTTTTGGGCATCAACCGCGTTTTTTGAGGATCATCATCCAGCTTCACGGAAAAAATGTAATTACAGCTGCATGCATTGTTACTCGAGGTACTATGCTTAGCAAACCACTGGGACAGTTTCGAAAGAACCTGTGCAATTTTTTGATTACTGCATGGTTTTATTGGGCTATAAACATGCTATCAAGACCAACAACATGATGTCAGTGCTGGCAGCGCGGTCCTTTCACAAAGTGAAAATATTGAGGAAACAAGCAAAACATCTCAGGCTTGCGTTCTTCAACGTTTTGAAGAGGAACCAGTCGATACTGTAAATCCAATGGAACAAACAAAAACAACCATACAAATCGTTAAAATGAACAAATTGATTTTCTTGTATGAGCAACTAGTGCGGTATTCTGTAATGTAGAACTTCAAAACGCAAGCGGATCACAATTAAGAAAGACACAGCTATTCGTTGGGATATTTACACAAACAACGGCTACCTTCAAAGTGTGCATGTTCATAAAGTCGTCTCGACAAATTCTCTGGATTGGATTCCCATCAAGTTCGAGCTGTCTTAGAAAGGTCAGGCGTGAAACGTGGCTGCCTACTCTGGGATGAGCTCGAAAACCTGAAGAAAGCAAATCCATACCGGTTGGAGGCGATCAATTTTCGCTTTGAAAGTTTTTGGATTTCTGAGGGAAAAAGGTTATCTTGTGGATAGAACAACAACGTAAATTTTATGTGGAAGCTCACTGATTTCTACGAACCACAATCAACCTACATTTGATACAAAATTTCCAGAGTTTCAAAGCGAATACTTATTTCGGTAAATATGTAGTGGTCGCATATCCCGAAACTAATCCTCACGTTTCATTTTCTGGGTCGGGGGTCAGACAGGACCGTGTCCAAGCATTAAAACTCCAAAACATAGTAAACGCACTGACATCACTGCGCAGCGCTGCTCACACGTATTCTTTGGCGTCTGTAAGGATTCGCCTTGGGCAAAATGCATAAGTATGTTTGCATTTCCCTCTGCTACGTCTTGAAAAACTTCGCTAAAAAACAAAGGGAACAATATTCAAATATGATGCAGTATATCCAGTGGCGTAGGGACCGGGGGATGCAGGAGGTGGAAGCGTACCCTCAAAAGTTTTGATTTGTCGAAAATTCGGGCAAAATCCGTGAAAATTTGGGCAAAATCTATGAAAATGTTTGCAAAATACCTGAAATTCTGGGCAAACTACCTGAAAATACATACAAAAATGGCACACAACATTGTTTGATTTGAAAAATTGGCGCTCAGTGTGGGGAGAATCGCATGAAGACCTTTTTTCGAAGGTCATCCCAAAAATGATGAAATACTCGAACAAAGAGTTTGGGGAAATTCGGGCAAAAAGTTTGGGGAAATTCGGGCAAAAATCTCCAAAATTTTGCTTGCTCCTACACATATGATGAATATATCAACATTGGCAAGTAAGTTTCAACCACATTCTCAATGCTGACGCAAGTAATGCAGTTTCAATACCGAAGAGCGCAAAAATCCTGAGGGATACGTATATTATTGTAAGAAACCAACTCGCTTTCATTGAAATCATTAGTTATTTTAGTTTTATGTTTGTGTTACGTTACGACTTAGCAAAACTTTCTACTTTTACACTTTGCCTCCCTTACTTTTGCTTAATGCATCACAGAACTTCCAACCAGCTAAACCATGTTTTTCACTGTCGTTAAAGAGCGTGGTACAAACTGCTTGTTGTCTGTCCTTTGAAAGATCTTGCATAAAAACACCTGGCAGGGAACATTCAGGCGACGTGGCCGGATTGGGCGTTTCAGACACACAATTTGGACCAGGGATTTCTCCTTTGGGAACAGTTGCTTAACATTTGAAGGTGTTGTAATAATTCACGTTTGCCGCAAACATCGAGGGATAAGGATTAAACTTACCGATGCAAACATTTTGATCATGCACATTAAAAGCTGTACTATTAGAGGACTGTATTTTCTCAACTGCGAAGATTTAGCATAAAACTTGCCCAAATTTTGTTCTGCGTATCCTCGTTGTAAAAAGCTTCTCTTTATTTCCAGTTCGGTGGCGCATGCCGTAGCCTTTATTCTTGATATTCTACAGAGACGTGGAAAAAATGAATTAGCGTTTTGCGGTCCAGCAACATAGATTGCCTTACTTGCTAAAGTGATAAGTTGTGAGCTCTTCGCTCAACATTAATACTTCCCTGCGACCTGCAAAAAGCTAACTCGTGCGAGTGCCACGTCAACAGAACTTAGAACACGTTCAATGACATAACATCTGTGAAAGTACTTAGCTCAGAAAACGCCTCGATTAAAACTCGGGCGTTATTGAAAACAATGTTTTTAAAGTAACCAACGTCATTTTCATAAACAGCTTGTTTGTATAACCAGAAGTATTTTGCAATGACATGCAGCTGGTACGTACACGGGATAAAATCTATCGGGAATATTAGAGGACACTAGTCTTAACCGTCGTCAACGCATGGACTCATTTACTAATATAACAGACGCAAAATGTTTGAAAGCTATGCTGCTAACTTTAACGCGGCAGTGCCGTTAAAAAATAAAAAAGTACACTTTGACAGCCATGTTCATGCTGTGCTAACACAAAACTATCAGTTAAAAAAGTAAGGTGAAGATATCGACCGGTTCAGTGATAACTTCAAATAGACCAGATTCTTGGGCAGAATGGCAGGGATGACGTTGATTGCGTTTCCACTCAAATCCAGCCGCGTCAGCTCGGTTAAGCCATCGAAAGCTGAATCACTGACGTAAGCCAGCTTTACCTAGAAAAAAAAATAACGTCGGTCAGGGAGATTTGCGAAACCATTGCGCCACGAGCACTGGTGGCCCAACTTGTGAGGTCATACTGTACAGTAGATAACGGTTTGAGCGATGACCCGTTAGCGGAAAGCGCAGGCTCACAATAGAAATATCCTGCCTTGCCCCACAACAAGGAGTAAAAATTTGTTTGAACCTAGCTTTTCTTTTTGGGGTCATGTCCTTTCTACAGAGTATTTACCTGATCATTGCAGTATGGGCATTTCACGAAAATGAAATCTAATTAGAACTAACTTGCTACGTGACGTTTTGTGTATCTGTAATTTGTATAAAATAATTGCTACGACTATCTATTCACGGCATGTCATCTCCGTCACTGAATCCAGGATGAGACAGCTAAAATTAAACACCTATAATTAAAAATGAGAACAAAGATTTAGAAGGATGTTGCCCAAGTGCATATTAGATTATTACCACATAGGCTTTCAAATGCTTAGAAGAGTTTGGTGACGTTGTTAAAAACACTTGGAGGGACTTTGCACATTCTTTAGGAAAGAGTGTTTTGATCCCAAACCCTTGGATGCGTTAATGCTTGAAAGTGCTGTAAACCACCCACCAACCTAGATTGAGAGAAATCTCCTTCCAAGTCGTTGAACTGGGTGAGCATTTCACCTGAGTGGCAATACAGTACACTATGAATAGTACCCGTACTGAGGCATTTGCAGTTAGAGCAATCAACACTGTGATGTTGGGCAGATGCCACTAAAGGCAGTTCAAATCAATGACCATTGCTGAATAAATTCTGTTCTTCACTGATCAGGCCTCAAAAAAGGTTTAAACGATGGCGTTTGAATGATTAAAGGTACAAAACCTAGCTGGAAAGCTCGGTTATTTCCGTGGGTTATGAATGCTTTAGTTTTCATATAATTTTTACATCATTCCATTGAAAAACCTTCAACTGCGTCTAGTAACACCAACAAGATAAACGATTCGTAAGATATTATTCTTTTATGCTGGTGACAGTTAATTTGACCCGCAATCTGGCAGGAGTTCACATGGAAAATTAGAGTAGTGAGTGATTGTTTATGAGCTCGGCGTCCGCATAGACTCGCTGATTCTACTCTTAATGAACACGGCATACACGGTATATTCTACGGTGGTGACCGAGTGTGACCACTTTTACAATCAGTGAAACATTAAAGAATACTCGGTTGACGTTTTGGCAACTATTTGCTTGCGCTATGCTATCATCACGGCAGGATCGTTCGATATATTGCAGTTGAGGTCTTGAACATAAAGTCTATACTCAAACGCAACGAGCCGGCTCACCTTCTGCTCACTGCAGCCTGCAATCTTCAGTTCTTTGAGCTTCTGAAGACTTCCAAACGATTCCGACAGTCGTTTAACTTCCAGGCAAGATATGTCAAGGTACTGCACAGAGCTTGGAATGTGACCAGATGGCACAGAGGTAAAGAAGTTGTGAGAAAGGTCAAGATACAGCAAGTTGGTCATGAACGCTCCTATATCCAAAATATTTCGTTGATTAAATGGAAACTAGGTGGCTGCAGGCATTTTGAAAGTAGGTGGCTGCAGAGATTTTCAAAACAGTTCTTAGCAGCCTTCGTTCTTGGTAAAACGTTTTTTTAAAGATGAAACACTCATTAAATAAGTGAAATCTCTGTAACTTCATGATGACCGAAGTGACGTCATTATAAAAAATTATCGCCAAAGTGTTACAGCGATTTTACAGGTGTTATCTTTTCGCTTCGCTAAATGTAACTGTGTAGACGAGAGGTCAAGGTTTCGGACAGTGTTGGGTAAGCTCACTGTTTTCGTGGGCCCCTTTATGGACCTCGGGCGCTTTAGGGGACGGTTGTTCCGCTTGTACAGTACTTCACCTTGCAGTCTGCACAACTGGAGCACTTCATTGTTTCCAATCTTTTATCATCTTAGGGAACCAACGATTAAAAAAGGTTTGCCCAATTTTTCTATGAACACACCTGCCTAAGCGTTTGTTCATTTTTTCCCATTGCAGGGCTAGTCCATATTATTCTGCTTATTTTCCACCACATGAGTTTTTTTGGGGAAGAGAGCTTTTGCTTTTGGCCTCGCGGACCATTTCAGCATAAAGACCCTACAGCAGTGGTTCTCAACCTTTTCACTGAACGGAGCCAATCCTGGCTTATAACTTTATTAGAGAGCCTCGCTAAAGAAATTTTAACACAAGTCAAATGTCATGTTTTGCTTTATAGCAGAACGAAGTCTGCTACACAAAATATTAGATGTTTATTGAAAGACTGATGAGAGCCGCACAAAGTGTGCTTGGGAGCCGCATGAGGCTCGCAAAACAGTGGTTGAGAACCACTGCCCTACAGGGTCAGAAATCTGATTCAAGAAAATCGCTTTCGACTTGGCGAGCAGCGGTTTACTCATCATTGTTTTAGGACAATTATATTAGTTAAAAATCGATTCATCTTGGCATTAAATTCAGGGAACAGGCGATGGAATGTTATTAGAGGTTACCCCAATATACTACCAACCTTTGTCATCGTGAAGCTTAGGGAAATCACTCAAATTTGCGCTAGACATATTCAGGGTTTGCAACGATCGTCGGGCTTGGCCAAGGTTGCTTGCAGTGAAGTTTGAAAGCTGGTTGAAAGAAAGGTCGAGCCAAGCAAGGCGCCCAAGATCCTTGAACGATTTGTCCGTGATGGTCTGCGACGCATAATTTGAAAATTACTGGCTATTAGTCAAGGGCATGGTCAATGAGAGGTTAGCCAGTTTTTAATGGTACTGTATTGTTGATTTGGATCTGACTAAGTGAAGTGGCGCCATGGGTCAATGTATTTTTTCGTCATACCTCTACTAACATGAGTAAAAACCGTTTCGTGAAGATGTCCACAATATGCTTGAGCTCATGCCAGTCGTGACTCATCGTTCCTCCCCCCGAACCTGAGCGTTGTAGACTTTTGTCAGTAGTTGTGCTTTATAAAGGAGAAAAGCAACATTTCGAAGTATGAAAAGGTCTTGCATTATAAAAATGCTTTCATTTGTTTCAGGAGGCATTTAAAACCAGAAAACCATCGATCGCAGTGGTATGAATGTTGGGTGATGTTGGACACGAATGAGGTGGCAACGGAAGAACGTTGCAGAATAACGAGTAAAAGCTTTGAAAGAAATAGACGACACAAAGGGCTTGCATATCGCTGATCAACAGTAATATTCTAAAATCTGCAACAGCTTGAGATTGTATTTTAACAGCAATGCTGCATTGCTACTGCATTGTAAACAGGAGAAATCCTGCGTTGTTCGAAACTACAAAGATATTCAACGTTTGTTTTTAATAATCAGTTTTTTGAAAACAGTGACAAAACGTCCAACCAGTGATAAAAAAATAAGCTTGGCACCTCGATTGCGTTATGAGACAAATCTAACTTTTGCAGATCCCTCAGTTCGTAGAGGTAGCCGTCTTTGACTTCAGTTATGGAGTTGTAACTAAGATGCAATTGCGCGGCGTCACCTGGAATTTTGACTGGTATAGCTTTCATTCCGGTACTGTAGCAGTCCACTACTTTTTCACCTGTGCAAAAGTTTCGTAGAAATAAATTTGAAAAAACGTTGCACGATTGAGACACTAAGATGTTCGGCAAGACACTGCTATGCTGTTGACATCGCTTTCAAAACTACCTGCCACTGCCGCATGCAAAGAAGTAGCATGAGTGTAAAATGCTACACGAGATGGTTGTCGTAAGAAAGGGGGCAAGCGGCCTTACCCCCTGGATTTTGAAATTTGATATTTTTCTATTAACGTTTAGTAGAAAAATGTTTTTCGCTTATTTTCGAGTTGGTAAAATGAAATTTCACTACTCCTGACCCCACTGGAAAAATGGTTTTACACCCCCTGGAAAAAATCCTTTCGACGCCCATGATACGAGGTGCAATCTTCGTCACTAGCTAACTCTCAGCTGTACAGTTTTTCTAGCTTATGACCAAATCTTGATTCTGGTTTGTTGTTAAGCATCACATTCGCTCCAAACTATTTAATTGCGAGTCTAAATCTACCAAATCGGCAACGCTTTTGTAGTTTTTTATGGTGAAATGGTGAAATATGTTGGACGCGGTCCGATGAAACAAAGGGAACATTAACACTGCACCCGTGATTCTCTTTTAGACGTGAAGCTGCTAGCAGCTAAAACGCATGAGATTATTTAAGCTTCAACAATCCGCATAGTGCATTAATCGACAAAATTACACAATGCCGACATATCTGAAAATAGAACAATTTCAGTAAAAATGCAGTTTATAGGTTTCACACTTTCTATCCAAAATAAACGTTTATTAAAAGACTTAGGCTAACCGCTGCATGTGTTAAAAACTAATCAAATATTATTATTCCAATCCTTCAGGTTAAAGACGCGCCTCTACGTCTTACCATTATTTCGGACGTTGCACGAACAGGCCACTGGACAAACGGACACTTTTTTAATTTGTCTCTTCCATCTCTCAAAGAGATCCCCAGATTTACTGTTGCCTTGCAGTACCACGGCATGTGCCAAAAGCAGATCAGCAAGCGCAAGCGCCAACGCAAAGATACGGAAGTTTCTGCGAGTCGCAATGCACCTTGCCATTTTCGCAGCCACACCAATTAGACTTTACGTTACAGATACGTGCATCGAACGTTTATCTGATATGGTACGGCGTAATCTGAGAAAAGAGTGAACAGTTCAACGGTCAGTAGAACGAAGAATTAAAACACAAGGACCGCTGAATGTGATCAGTTTAACTCCACGGTGTTTGTTATTTAGCAAACATTGCACAACAACGGTAGCGCTAATGAACGCTTTATTTCCTTCTGGCGTGTTTGCATAGTTTCAGAGACACAAATCGGTAACAGGAAAAGAAGCGATGGCTTTTTTCCAAAATATTTAGCAAATTCCTGTCAGGCTTTGCTGATACGGGCAATATCGCTCTAAAACAGGCGACTTAGCATTTTCAAGAAATTCGGGGGAATTTTTCAAAAGTGCATGGTACGATCTTATGTACACAAACACGTTAAAAATCAGTAGCCAAGTAACCATGTAAAATGGCCTATGATAAATACGTTTTCTATGACACGCATCATACGCTACTACTTGTTTCCATCCATATTCGGATCATAGCTTCAGCTATCCCAGCCCATGACAAATGCCTTGCTTCTGGTGAAATTATGTGATTTGACTGGTACACTATATGACACTGAACTGCAAACTGGTGATGAGGCTGCAGTCAGGGGTTGGTATTAAGGAAAGCGGACGAGGCAATCGCCTCAGACCCCCTCTTTTTCAGAGATGCCGTGGGGTCCCCATTTGAGAGTTTCACACTTATTTTTTGCATTGTTTTGTTAAAAAGCTTACGAACAACTCTAGAGCCACATTTAATGAGCTCTGAAGCAAGTCATATGTTTTTCAAAACAAAGTAAAAATTATGTGCAAATGTACCAAAGGGGACCCCTCAACAACTTCAATGTGCAGACAAAGAAAAATTTGATATAAAATGACTTAAACATCTTGCAATGTGAAATGGACCTTCACGCAGAAGCAAATGCCTAGACAAAACAAAACATTGAACTTGCTTTCAGCGAATAAAGTTTCTGTATAGCATGTGCGAAGTATAGGGGTCCCTTTTGTGATATAACGTGAACAAATATAGAGGCCAGGGGCCCCTTTAAAACCACATATTTTACACATGGAATATCACAAATGTTGCGATGTTTTGAGTCCCATTTCTGAGTGTTTGCCTTGGGGCCCTCAATTTTAATATACGGTCTATGACGACGGGGCAACACAATGGACATAACGCTTGTCTGGGTTCACTTTGTAGTAGGATTGCTACGTCCAGATGGGACAAAAGTGCTAACTCGCTTGTCAAAATATGACATATAGCTTCAAAAAGTGCCAAGCAAGCCGAAAGAGGTCGAATGCTGTCGGTTTTGACGTACCCATATGAGTAATGGCAAAAATACAATGTTGCCACGAAATCAAGCCTGGAATTACAGCATATAAATTTTAAAAAATTGTTAGTCTCCAAATTACTATTTCGTTTTATAAAAAATGTTTAATAGAAAATACTTAATAGATGCCTGAAACAATAAAACGCAGGTTATTAAAATGCAAACATGTTCCATGCCATAGTTTTCAACCACTTTGAGCCTGGTACACAAGGTTTGGTATGTTAGATACAGTGGCGAATCCAAGAGGGGTAGTTTGGAGCAACTGCCCCCCACAACGTTTGTGGCGCTCAGTTCAATGGCACCACTTCATATAAATGCGCCCCTCTATGGTGCCTATCGAAGTAGAAACAGAGATAAAAAATATTCGAAGCTAAAAAAGCGTTTACACTTCGTCGAACTTCAGGATTTACGTGCCGGACGTTTACCCAGCCTTTATTATGGAATAGTGTCAAGAATGCTATTCTTTCGTAATACTGCACTTCTGTTATTTCTTTCACGCGTGAGAATTGCCCAGCCTTACTCAGATCAGGTGATCACAAACGCGATCGCTGTCGCTAACACAATTCTCGACTTGCCGCTGGGCTATGCAAAATTGGTCTGTTTCTGTTATAAGTATATTGGACATGGGAGGTCGACCGCAGATCAGGCCACCCTACTGACACCAGACATCGAGGATAGCTTTTCGGCTGAAAAGGCCGGAACACTGTGTGGCATCACGGCCTGCAACACTGTATGGCAGGGCTACTCAAATGGCGGACCGCGGTCCGAATCCGGACCTTTGGATGTTGAAGTCCGGACCTCGTCAGCTTCTCAAAGTTGTATTCTATACGCAGAAGTGTTCATCCCAAAATCTAGCGCTTTTACCAGTGCCTCTGAGCCATTAACTCGTCGTTAACTGTATAATTGTCCATCAAGCTATTGTTTAGCTATCTTGCAGAGCACACATGAGTTGTCCTTGTTATTCTAGCTAGTTCAAATTAATTGTTTCCTCATAATTGTTTAACAATCGCATGTCATTACAATGTCTATCCCGGTGGAAACAGTAGAATCAAGGCAAGGAAATGGCGATGAATCCAGGTTAATAACAACAATGAAATTCAAAGTTGTTTCTTTAGTGAAGCGTTTGCGCATCACTACTCGCACAGAGAGCGCTCCAGCAATTCATAAAGTTGCTGGAAACTGTTGGATTTTTGACTGTCGTAATGTCGCACCTCAACGACTTGCCCGTTAAACTGCGAGGAGTAAAACATTATTTTTATTTGATTGGTGCTTTTCAAAACAAGTTGGAAATTTTTAAACATCACATTCAAACTGAGTTTAATCATTTTCCGAGACTTTTGAAGCAAAATAGGGGCAAAAAAGATACCACGTATGTTCAGTTTATTGAAATGATTACCAACTTTACATACGATTTGGCGACATTCCTTTTCGAAAACAATTCCTGTGGTTTCTTAGAATAACCTTTTTTTGTGACAGACATTATCGAATTATCCACTGCAGAAAATGACACATGGAACTGGGTGGACACAGCAGAGTTGAAAATACAGAATTGTAACCCTCATTTTGAAACCTGAACCTGGCTCAAAAGCACAAGCCCAAATCCGGCCTTATCCCGACAATTATTTTTGAAACCTGATTTACGCGCGCTGAAAGCCAAATTAAAAGAGTGAGCCAAGATATGCGCAACTAAGGGATACTGGTGGCGCAGCAAAGTAAACACTAAATAATTCGCAATTAATCATTTTTATTTAAGATTTCTTTAAAGTGGCGACATAAGTGTCCGTCATTGTGAAAAAAATGTGTATGCAGGCCCGAAATCGCCTGAAACATTTTGACAAACTTCAGCCCGAACCCAGCCCGACCCGAAAAATCTGGCCCCGTAGCTTTAAAAAAATATTTTGTGACTGCACATCTGAGAATTAACTTTTTGGTAAAAGGAATTGATCTCCATGGATTTTCCCACTCTTCGCAAATCAGCAGTGCAAATTCTCATGTTTGGTACTACCTACTGCTGTGAATCTGTGTTTTCAAATATAAACTTCATAAAGAACAAGCTTCGCGTCTGTTTGACAAATGAAACCCTTCACCACTGCCTTTGACTTGCTATCACCAGGCCCATAACCAGGAGGCGAAGAAGGAACGAAGCCCCCCTACAAAATTTTTCTGCCCCCCTGAAAATATGTTAGATATAGTTTGAAACTATTGGACATGGTTCAAAAATTTGAGCCCCTCTCAGAAAACTCTTCTACCCTGGTGTCCCAAGCTGGTTATGAGCCTGGCTATCACTACCTTGAACAAAAATTCATGGAACTAGCAAGAAGTAGAAAATGCCATTTCTCCAACCAGCATAAAAATAAAAAAGGCCGACAACTTCTGTTTATACTTATGTCCAGTTATTCGATTTTGTACAATGTATATACTTAACCGTATTATATTCTCATTTCATGTTTTTTTGTTAGAAAAATCGAAGAAATGCTACATTTGTATGATTTCATGGGAGTGACCGGACCTCAACAATTTTTTATTTTTGTAACTGGACCCTTGCTTGAAATAATTGAGTGGCCCTGCTGTATGGCATCGCGACCTCGATGTGCAGGTAGCTGAGACCACTTCATCTGAGACCACTTCATTTGAGATCACTCATTTGAGACAACGTTCATTTGAGACCTATTGGTTTGCGACTCGTTCGTTTGGAACCGCATTCATTTAAGTCTTGTTGTGTTGTGGTCTCGTCATTCGAGACTACATTCACTTGAAACTCGTTCATTTGCGACAACGTTCATTTGAGACCAGAGGCGGATCCAGCCAGTGTGGTTAGGGGGGGGGCGATTTCAGTAATAAGAGAGATGAAGTATTATTCACAACACTCCTGCGACAAAACAATGGAAAACAAACTGGCGTCATAACGCGAATGCTGTTTTCCGGTTTGTATAAAATTATGGTGAGAAAAGTTATATTTATAGATTTTAGAGGAGACGATCGTCCCAATTGCCCCCCCTAGATCCGCCCCTGTTTGAGACCACATTCATTTGAGACCGCATTCATTTGAGACTTGTTGAGTTCAGACCCGTTCATTTGAGACCACTTTGAAGTGAGACTCGTTTTCTCCTGTGATTGTTTCGACCAACGCAAAAAGAATTTTTTCTTTTCTCGTCTTTCATATCTCACTTAAAAACTGAAACTATTTCGGCGCCTCGTTAAAGGAAACGCGCAGGAACGCAAAAAATATAATTATTTGACTTGGTCTAACAAAATGACATTTCAGAGGCGCAACGCTCCCTTCCAAACCCGAGGCATCAGTGGCGGATTAAGGAGAGTGCTGACTGGGCTACAACCAGGGGCCCCCAATATTTAGGAGGCCCCCAATCCCTAACACGGAAAAAAGTGTAAAATGTTAGCAATACGCTGTAAAAGATGTCATCGCCGATTGGAACTAATAAGTTGGGGCTCTGTGCTCGTTCACTGAAATTGCTTCGTTGCCATAAAAGTAGTTGATTCTTTGGCGTGTGGTCTGGCCGACACTCACTAACACGTTGGTACTCCAAGGTCTAAAAAATTAAGGTCTTCAATCCGTTTGGCTTATTTTGTTTTCCGATGCGCATACGGTATCCACATCATTTGAACATCGCAGCCCTGCAGACAGCCCCGAAGGGAGTTGTGAACTTCTTAAGTGGTGTCAAGTCTCTCAACAATGGTCAAAGTAATTAGATTTTAGCTTAGGATTATAAATCATGGTGATGTAAGGCAGGATTACCAGAGTTGGTATATAGCCTACGCCACGTATGTATCCTCGTGTACTTTCATGTAATTGTGTGTACTTTGTTGCTGCGATGCACGTTTGAAGTGTCGCGCGTTGCGTGTGAGAGTGAAGACCTTATTACACAATGTCAACTGGTAGTACCAATTCTTGTACTATTCACTTACAAGATGAAAGTTTGGACATTTTGGTACATACCACTTTTGTGTGAATCGCCATTATTTGGTACAATTTGTGATAAATGACTTAAAACAGAATAAACGCAATAATGAAAAGAAAAATCGGCAGATATCGAGTTACTTAAAATGTTAACTGATCACAAGAATTAAACCGTATCAAGCACGTCTTAGTTCTGTTTACATTTCGTTCAAGTAACTCTAAGATTGCTCATCCTAAACTCCATGACTCATTCAATTTTCAACTTTAGAAGTGGTAAGATGTGCTTTTAGTTAATAATTTTGTTGAGTGCCATTTTATATTCTAAGTACAGTAGAAAAATAAAAACAATTCCGTGGTGTTATGTCTTATGAATCAACGTAAAACCATACGTAATAAGTGAAAGTGAGTTTTATAACAGCTATTGATAAGTGCGGGCATGCTCTTGTTCTTACTAATAATCTTACTGATTTGTCCGTGAGTGTCAACAGAAAAATAAAATACTGAATTGCAATGTTTTGGGTACAATTATTGTTTTTACCATATCAATTTAGGACATATGAACTGGGATATTATGGTAGGTAAGGTTAGACTAAAATTTGGTTACGTTAGGTTTAAGGGTAGGTTTGTGTTGTGGAAAGCAGATTTTTCTGAAAACAAATTTTAAAGAAAATTTTATCTACCTGAAAATGTCATTTGGAGGTATATATACAGTGGAACTCCGCTAGCACGACCACCCACTGGACGGCACTCAATTGGTCGTGTCAGCGGGGCTGGGGTGGTCGCGTCACACTTGCATTCCTAAAGGTTGCATGTATTATCGCGATCGCTTCATTTCCACAATTTTTTCTTTGGTAGAAAGTTATTTAGCTTTGTCTTACGTGCTGCCAGGGGCGTAACGAAGTTAGATGGCGCCCGGGGCAAGAAGCAAGTTTGGCGTCCCCCACCTTCGACACTGCTGGGACTTTTCGGCGCCCCACACGCAGTGATTCGGCGCCCGGCGAATTGTACCCCTTTGCCACCCCTTCGTTGCGCCCCTGCGTGCTGACATAGCCTATCGTTACTGTAATATAAAATCACACAACGAAAAAAGTCGATGTCGGCAGAGTTTACAGTATGAGTTTGTTACGTCACATTCGCACTTTCTGCGCTTGCACGCATTCCTACATCCCTGTTTCCACGATGCTTCAGGGCAACGTGATTCAGCTGAGTTAATTACTGCTGGCAGGTTACAGTTTTTCAGCGTTAAGCATACAGATAGAATATATCAGGGCTGGCCAAACTTCGGCTTCCGAGCCGCATGCGGCTCGTTGAGCTTTCCAAAATATCATATATTTGTTCTTTATTTTTTATTTCTATTGTGAAGTGTAGAAATATTCTAAAATGGTACTGTGGTAGCTTACGTGCCGTACTGTATTACTTTTGTAAGTCGTTCCAAAAAGAAAATTATGTCACAGAAGGATAGATTGAAATAAAACTCGTGTTTTAGATTTTCATGTTGCGGCTCTTTGCAACTTGGGTTTTACGATATGCGGCTCATGCATAGAGCAGGTTTGGCCACTCCTGAAATAATATATGGTCGTGTTACGTGGTGTTCAATTAGCAGTTTGTAACAGCTGGACTGTGGTCGCGGTCTGGATACCGGGGTGGTCGCGTTAGTGAAACAAAAGGAAAGGCATTAGCACAGGGAAGACCGCGGTGGTCGTGATAGCAGGTGGTAGTTGACGGAGTTCCACTGTATATTCAAAACATTCCCCCGGTGTTTTGTGTACATTTATCGATATGGTTTCAAGTCTACAGCAAGAAACAAAGACTTAAAATGAAATTGCGTTTCATTCGTATTGTGACGTCCATTTTAGTTGACAATTCGTTTTTTTGCTCAAGCTTTTTTTGTTTCAATAATACAAATTCTTCACTTTGTTCATTTACTTTTTTCCCTATTAACGACGGTTTTATATATATAGAAAGGGACCCCTTTCTACGTTTCAGCCAGGGGCCCCACACTTAAACCGCCCCTGCGAGGTATGAAGAGTTGTTTGGCCTCTGCGGTGTTTTAAAGTGCGAGTGCATTTACTACACAAGCCAGCGTGAGTCGCCTTGGACACCGAGGGGCGTAAACTTGCAAAACGTCAAATGAAGAGTCACCTTGCAAAATTTCAGGTCTCCCGCAAAGAAGTGGAATGTAGATCATAAATATGTGGTTTACAGTAAGGTAAAACAACTTCACTTTAACGTGGTGTAGAATTATTGGGATCTCAAATGAATGTGGTCTCAAATGAACAGGTATCAAAAGAACGTGGTCTCAAATGTCGTGGTCTCAAATTAATACAACAGTAGGTCTGAAACATGGGCGTCGCGGAAGGATTTTTTCCAGGGGGGTCACTAGGGTATTTTTCCAAAATTTTTCCAGGGAAGCAAAAGTGGTGAAATTTGTTTTTTCCAATCAAAACTAAAAAACAACTTTTTTGCGGTAAATTTCAAAATCCAAGGGTCCCTTTTGCGACGCCCGTGGTATGAAATGAATGTTGTCTCAAATGTCGTGGTCTCAAACAGTGGCGTACGCAGGAAATTTTAATGGGGGGGTTACATTCAGTGGCATATGGTAGTCATTTGTATTTGGTGTGCGCTCCTTGTGACGTCACAATTTGACGTCATATTCATATTTCCAAACCAACGTTTTGGCGAAGTTTGACATAATATGCATATTCTTCTACACGTATACGCACTTCCTTATTTTATGTGTCATTGCACTGAATGTAAACTATCAGCGCTCCTAGTTACGATATCAGAGGAAAATAAACTCAACGCTACGACACAGCAGTTCCTAACTGCAAAAATATCAGACTGCGCGTTAAAACAGAGGAGTAAAACACGCTCATCACTACGTCAGAGCAATTTACAACTGCAAAATGAGACTGCGCTAATGTCTTGTCGAATACGAGCAGTCGAGCACAGAAAGTGTGCAGCTGAACTGGCTGGCGCACATGCCGGTTTGCAATATCGAATCTTGCCAATCTACGCAAGAAGTGAGAATGCTGATAAAGTACGCAAGAAAACTTTCAATTTGTCGTTATGTATAGAAGACCAACAAACTTTCAGTTTTCCTTTTTCCCTGTGCTTTTATGTTAAAAACTGCTGTTTTTGAGCTCGTGCAATAGTTCTATCATGCTACAGAAATTGGTAATGCAGGAAAATGATGTCAGCACTTGCGCTGATCAGCCTTAGCAGACAACGTAAAGGCATTTGTTTCGCATAAAGTGAACCATAGCGGAACACAATCCTAAACATGCGTAGTGGACGAACGAAAGGTCTGCAAAAAGTGATGAGATGTTTCCTGGACGCAGACGATAACCCAGATCCCCACCAAAACCTAATTATTACTTTTTGGTCCATGTACAATATTCTTTGAAATGTACATGCAAATTTATTTCATAGCAGTTGCATTAAGTCGACAAACTGACAAGAAAAAATTATGCGAAAACAATTAATCTCCTTTGCGCAGGTAATGACGTTTTTGTAAAATATCAAGATCAAGGAGGTGTTTTAACCCCAAACCCCCCCTTGCGTACGCCTTTGGTCTCAAATCAACGTGTTTCAAATGAATGGTCTCAAATGAATTGGTCTCAATAGTCATGGAACCTCGTGGTCTCACATGCAAGCTACTGCGATAGCTACCTGACAGGCACATGGTGCGCATGATGATGGAGCTGGTTGGCAACCGCAGCTTCACCCTTTCCACCGGCAACGACAAACGGAGCAGGTTACGACGCCTCAAGAATGGCGTCCCACAGGGATCGGTCTTGGCACCCCTTCTCTTCGACATCTACACCTCGGACCTGCCAGCCACGCAGTCTCCAAAAAGTATGCATACGCCGACGATCTAACAATCATGCATACTGATGGTAACTGGCAGGCAGTGGAAGGGGTACGGGTGCTGAGCAAAGACAAGGCAACCCTAGGTGAATACCTCCAGATCTGGAAACTAAAGCTCAGTACTACACAAACATTGACGGCAGTCTTCCATCTCAACAAGGAAGCCAAACGTGAGGTAAAAGTCAATCACAATAACGAAACCCTGTTCTTTTGTTCCGTGCCCAAGTACCTCGCAACATAAAGGTGAGTGATGAGTTTCTTGTCGGATATGCCTCTGATTGGACCATATTGCAATGTGAAAAATTCTATCAATGCACGTTAAGAAACAGCTTGCCGCTATCTGGCAAAAATGCATTAAGCATACTCCGTTAGCTGAAACAATTATGACCTAACAATGCAATTGTGCACAGCGGTGGACTTAGGGAGCCGGCGACAAGGCTGACAAAGGGAGTCTTATGATGATGTAATCATACTCAGCCAACGGTGATAAGACCTTTTGATCCAGCTTAGGGATACGTTCCTGAGAATGCGGCATGACTGACATAACAAAATGCACAAGGGTATTCATGATACGCAACTTCAAAAACACTGGAAGCTGGAAAGACAAAGCTAGCAACACAAAAGTTAAGCGATAGCAAGTTGACATCGGCTCCCACTTTTGTAATTTTCCGTTCCATTTCTCTGCATTCACCATCAATATACTAGAAAGTTTATAACACACTATCACCCCTGATAAATGCTTGTTTCCTGAATTTGTTCATATACATGTTCTTAAGGGACTCCATGAAATTACAGGCAACAACCAAGCAGATTCAAAACAGTAAATGTTTTAATTTCATCATTTTAACTTCATTCAAGACCATGGAATACATACGAAACATCCAACCTGAGACTTGTTTTGAAAAGCTTTGAGGCTGGATGAATCAAAGATGTCATCTTGCATTGACACTAGTTGTTTGAAAAATGTGCAAAAGTAGCAAATAATTCCTCACATACCTTTTTGAAAACATTGTTACACTGTATTCTGAGAGGCTGCATTCTCTGACAATGAAAAAAACTATCAAATGGTATAAATTTTTGCTCTTACTTGATAGGCTCTTTTCAGAATTTTTTGGAACAAATTTTAACCCACAGGTATTGAAGTTGGTTTGAAGCTTTTCCTTATTTACACATCAGAGATGCTGGTGGGGGCTCTTTGAAAGCAAAGTACTTACAGATTACAGTGGCTTTTGGGGTCCCTTTGAAAACATAGTGCTTACACATCACAACTGGTGTTGGGGGACGTCTTTGAAAGCAGAGTACGTACACACTGCAGTTGCTAGTGGGCCCCCCTATGAAAGCAGAGTATTTCCACATTGCACATGCTGTTGGCAGCCCTTTGAAAGCCAATTACTTTCATACCACAGTTACTGTCGAGGCCCTTCAAAAGCAGAGTACTTACGCATTGCAGGGGCTGTTAGGGGCCCTTTGAACGCAGAGTAACTACACATTGTAGTTGCTGTTGGAGGCCCTTTTGAAAGCAGAGTACTTACACATTACAGATGCTGTTAGGGGCCCTTTGAAAACATAGTACGTACTTAAGATTTGCTTTGGAGTATATTATATGAGTGGATAGTAAGTTTTTCACCAAAATGTAGAAAGATTTACGCGCGAAACACCTCGAGGGGTCTCCTTTCTCGCCTCCCCTTAACACACCACTGATTGTGCAACACCTCATTCCGCAAACGGGGCAACGCAGCATAGCATTGGATTACTACGCGGTGGCACGATGCGCCTCAACAACCCATGGTGTTCACCTCTAACACAGAATCTTTAGCAAAATACCAACTATCTACTGCTTGATGGAATGAAAAAGTGGCTTTGCGCGGACATGACAATTTTTGCTCAACGGTTTTATATTTGCAGTCCAAGATTTGGGGGATGACGGCGCCTTTCGCCCCTACCTGTCTACGCGCCTGGAAACATTGACTGATGGCTATGTGGTTTTGAACTTTTGTTACAATTGCAAACGCGCAGACAACTCACCCGGCTACGAAAAGACAAGTTTGGCGTGGTTAGCGAAATCTACATACGTAGTTTATTAGTTTAACTAAGACCATTCACAGTGGTGGGTTTAGGGTTGGGGGGGGGGCGCGAGGCAAGACTAAAAAGGGGCCCCTCCGATGACGTCATTCATACTCAACCAACCGTGATAAGCACTTTTGATCAAGCCTAAGATACGGCCACCCAATGACTTCCAACACATTATTAGAAACGACGCGGCTAGTAGCTGTGATTGGCCTAACCACTAGTCCACATCACGCGTCAATGAATTGCAAAAAAGCAGCAGGTGAGGACTTTGTTGTGAAGGCCAGTGCAGTACGCACGTACAGTAGAGTCAGCATAGTATGTGATTTGCATGACTTTCGAAGCGAAAAACAGGCGTGCGATGTAGCAAATGGTTTATTTGGACAAGTGTATCAGTTATGAAGCCTATTAGCACAATACGTTAATGCATGATTTTCAGCAACTAAGGTGCAATCCAATAGAGTGCCTTTTCACTTGTGCATGCGTCAAAAACTGTTAACCACTGCTTCTCATATGTGACTTGGGTGGTTGCACATTATAGACTACATTAATGTAACGTAAGTTAAAGTTACAGTATATGCAGTGGTGGCATTCAAAAGTTTTGAAAGCAGGTTGTTCTGTCAGAAAAATCTTTAAATCTATAACAGCGTTGTCCAGCTACTTTTCACCTACGGGCCATTTTACAAAAACGTGACAACTCGCGGGCCACTTCCAGCAAATTGATGTATGAAACAACAGATTCACAATATTTAAAATTAAAAACGGGAAGATAAGTGCGTATGTCATTGAAATTATTACACAATGATTATTGTACTTTGTGATCAAATGTTTATCAGCACGGGTAATGTTTAGGCCTAATTTATCGTAGCCTACAAGTAAAATCAGTCTTGCTCACCAAAAAAGTAACCGAATGATTCCTCAATTCTTCCACATGAGATGATGCAAATATGCGTGCACCTTGCATTTCACTCTTTAAACTAACCAAAATGGCAGATCAATAAATAGAACGCGTTATATCTATACATCTGCCGACTTTTTGCACTTCAGTCAAGCGTGACATCTGATGCGACGGACTACATAGCGATAAGCCCTGCTTATCGATCAGCCATTCAGCGCCTCTTTCTAGTCGTTTTCAAGCGTGACGAGTTAGCCGTTTATAATCATGTGTTATATGTCATTGGGCCACCCAAAGATACGTTCCTGAGACTACGTCATGACTGACATAGCAGAAGGTGAAATTGCAAAAGGGTGTTCATGATACACAACTTTGGAAACACTGAAAGTTGGAAAGACACGGATGGCAACACATAAAAGTTAGGCAATAGCAAGTTGGTATCGCCCCACTTCTTTATTTTCACGCCCCATTTCTCTACATTTACCATCAATAAACTTTTAAAATTTCACACTTCCCTCTTTGAAAAAATGCTTGGTTAATGGTATCCTGAATTTGTTCACATTCATGTGTTTATGGGAATTCATGAAACTATAAACAACAGCCAAGAAGTTTTAAAACACTAAATTTGTTTCAAATTTCATCTATTTAACTAGACAAAGATAGCATACAAAAGCATCCAACCTGGGACTTGTTTTGGAAAGCTTTGGGACTTGGAAGGCTGGGTGATTCAAGGCTGCCCTCATCTTGCATTGACACTAGTTGTTTGAAAAATGAACAAAAGCTGGAAATAATCCATCATATACCTCATCGCAAACATTTCTGCTGTAGCAAGCCCACACAATTGATTAAATCTGTGCTAGGAAAAAGGTTCAAGTTCTACTGGCTAAGAGCTGGCAAAAACACTTTAACATCACCTAGCAAGTCTACTTTAGACCAACCATTTACTAGTCAAGCTTCAAATAACCTGTGACTTCAAGCATAGGCTAAATTCAAACCACCTAAAATACCTGAAATATCTGTAGAAAAAATGAGTAGGCCTATTCATACTATTTAAAAAATGCCATTTCTGCTATCTGATAAGGAGCATAAATGTAGCCTTGCTTATCAACAGTCTTTGCAGCACAACAGCAATAATACAAAATTAATTTGTAAACTAAGAAGAAAATGTCCTATAAATTAAAAGATGTAGTGTGGTCCAGAACCGTCGCCAGAAAGTCGTTAACAGGGGGGCTTTACGTTTGTGCGGGGGGGCTTTACGTTCGTGCCGGGGGGCTTGACATTCAAATTTGACAAAAATTCCACTAACTTGTAGTGTTTCATATTTCAATTTAGGGGGCTTGGAGCTTTGTTTGGGGGGATAAGCCCACCAAAGCTCTCCAGTGGCGACGGGACAGGTGTGGTCCCTGCTATAACAATTGCATGTTGTCTTATTTTCTGATGGAAGTGTTGACTAAAGTACAACATCACAAGGAATGAGAAATTTGTCTGACCTTTTCAACTCAGAAACATAAAAAAGAAATCCTTGGATAAAAATATGAATGTTCTAAACCATGTATTTATCAACTTCATTTTTACAAAATGTGAGTTTTTGTGTATGGCACATCTGCTTATGCACTAGACAAGCATTGCTACTATTAATAAGTTGGGTGCTTGAAGCTGCACTCTTCTCTGTGGACTCACCAGTACCACCTGCTACAGCAACAAAATCTCTCCAGGAGACCGTTACATTTTTCATCTGCCTTTATCCTTCTTTTTGACTTGGATACTTTATGTTGAACTGTGGCATTTTCATAAAAATACCAATATACCAAATACTTCAATCTCTAAAAATCATGATTTGGAATAAAAATTACCATTTCGTATAAAAAGTTATCAGTTGGTATAAATATTTCCTCTTATTTGATAGGGTCTTTTCAGAACTTTTTGGAAAAAAATTTAACTCATAATTTTTTTAGGTATAGAAGTTGGTTTGAAGCTTTTCTTTATTTGCTCAGTGGAGATGGTGGTGGGATCGCTTTGTAAGAAGAGTACTTACACATTACAGTTGCTGTTGGGATCGCTTTGAAAGCAAGGTACTTACACATTAAAGTTGCTGTTTGGGTACCCTTTGAAAGCATAGTACTTGCACATTACAGTTGCTGTTGGCGGCCCCTTTGAAAACAAGGTACTTACACATTAAAGTTACTGTTGGGGACCTATTTGAAAGCAAGGTACTTACACTTTACAATTGCTGTTGGGGCCCTGTGAAAGCAAGGTGCTTATGCATTATAGTTGCTGTTGAGGACCCCTTTGAAAGTAGAGTACTTTCACATTACAGTTTCTTTTACGGACCCCTTCAATGATGTTTAAAAGCAGAGTAGCCTACTTACATATTTCAGTGGCTGTTTTGGGCCTCATTGAAAGCTGATAACCTTCAAGTTTCAGTTGTTGTTGGTGGCCCCTTTGAAAGCAAAATACATGCATATTGCAGTTCTGTAGGGGGACGCTTTGGAAGTCGAGTACTTATGATCTGCTTTGTAGTACATTACATGAGTGGATAATACGTTTTTCACCCAAAATAAGGAAAATATACGCGCGTTGCACCTCACGGGTGGGCCCCAAAGAGGGGGCGCGAGGCAAGTGCCTCGCTCGCCTCCCCTTAAACACACCACTGATCTTTCAGCTTACATCACATAAATTTGAGCAGAAAAGCAATCTTCTGGTGCAAATTTTAACTTTATTACCCCGACTGTGGTGTTGGCGGAAATTCGTGGTTTCAAAGCGGTTATATAGGCTGGTTATCATCTGTGTTCGCTGGCCTGGATAGAAGCAAGTCCATCACCAGATCAACAACATTGGGTGTAGCTTTAAGCTTGTTTGGAGGAGCTTCGTAGTAGTATGCAATGAATTGGAATATGACTATATCGGGGAAACTAGAGCTTGAGTTTGGAGGTATAGATTGTAAATTTGGGGGTTCAGCCCGCCTGGTCCCACTTCTGTTGAATAATGTCACAACGTTTTTATATCTGAACTAGTGGGATTGATGTTATTTCTTCACGTCAGCAGTCTAATGTCGGAATATGTGAAATGGTATTGAACACTTGCTTGAAATTCTACTGTTGTTAGTAGCATTAAATGCATTTTAGAGCAATATGCTTTTAGGTCCAGTGTGAATATATTCATGCGATAATGAGACCGTTTTTCGCAATAGCCAACAGTGCTATCCAGGGGCGTAACGAGGGGAGGGCAAGAGGGGCACAACTGACCGGCCCCGAATGACTGCGAGCGGCGCCGAAAAGTCCAACAGTGTCACAAGTACTTTCGTCAATACAGTGCATTTGCTTCCGAAAGACCTCGGGTGCGAACATTGGGGGTGCCAAACTTGCTTTTGCCCCGGGCGCCATCTAACCTCGTTACACCCCTGGAGCTACCTAAAATGGGAGTAATGTCGTAGCAAATGCTTTTCATTCATGTTTTGTTTTTGAATTGTCGCTTCAGCAATAAATATGTTTTCCATGTAGGTTACATGTAACTGCACAAGCTTCGTCGGGAAAGGTTATCGTCATTTAGCTATTTAGTACACTCCTATCATGGGACTTGATTTGTCACTTCCAAGTGTATGAAGAACCATTCTACTTCTAACCAGGTCGGTAATACGTTTCAGGCATTGTTTCTTCTGTTGTACGGATGGCCGAAACTGTGTCAAACACCAGCGCGCAGCAGACTTTAGGGTAGGGTAGATTAGGGATCTTTGGGCCAAAATTTACATTTTATCTGATGCAATCTCTGCTGCTTGCCGCAAGTGGCTCAAAGTTGCTTTGCGGAAAGGGCAAATGGTCACCATTATTTTAGTACTAAAAAAGAACTAAAATATATTATAACGTCTGAATGATTGCACTTTGAAATTTGTTGAATAAGTGCCCCAAAGCTCACTACCCGAAGGGACCAATGGCCTTTGGCCAAAGGACCATTAGATCACGTTGTTTTTTTTAGGTAATTTCATGACAATAATTACAGAGGACAATCACATTTTCGTTTATTTACAATGCGAAATGAAACTTCTGCTTATATACCATAAAAAAGAAAAATGATAGTTTGCATTTCTGCAACAAAGAACATGAAATGCAGTGGAAATGCAAGTTTTCTTCACAACACTTATTTTTTAGGGTTATCCTAACCCTACATTGAATACCCACATTTTTATTACAAACTATCATTAGACAAAGACCATTAACCCATGATTCCTCCTGTGACGGGTGTGCATGTGATAAGAAATAGAAAGAGGATGGGAAAAGAGAATTTGGTCAACAAAACGTAGCCAAAGAAAAAACTGAGCGTCATCTATAGGCCTACCTTTCAATGAAGTAAAGAAATAAAAATGTAAGCCGCCCTTGATTATAAACTGCACGAATTGATGAAAAAAAATTGTATAAACCGCGGCTTACAATCGAATAAATACGGCAGTCTGTGTAGGATGGCAATGCTTGGTTTTTTGATGGATTGGAAATCTGTCAAGAAAACGCTTAGGCCTAATTATAGTTCACCGTTGACATAAAACCTATCTGCTTTGTCGCCATATATTTTCTGGATACATTTAGGTTTAAGGTTTCTGTTTTTTAGTGTCAATGACATATCTCCGCCGAGTTGTTTGAGGAATATTGTGATCAAGATCAGCCTCACCTGGCCCGTAACCAGATTGGGACACCAAGGGTGGCGAAGAGTTCTGAGAAGGGCGCAAATTTTTTAAACTATGTCCAATAGTTCTCAATTATGCCCAACACATTTTTCCAGGGAGGAAAACATTCTTTAAGGAGGGGCTTCGCCTCCCTTACGACGCCTTGGTAATGGGACTGAGCACCACGAATGCTATTACTATATTTCATCACATCTTAACGGTTTTCCTCAAAGTGGTTTCATTAAACCTTCCGCTAATGTTCTTAAATTTTTTTAATGTGGCAGTGAAATTGAAAGTGCTTTGGTCCTGGTCTACTTCTGCAAAGCGCATGAGACAAAAAAGAAAACGTAAGGAGTGGACTATTATGGAACCTTTTTGCAACGTAAAATGAGCAATCATACGAAGGACCTTTGGTCATGGTCGATGCCGGGAACAGATTTCAGTGATGAAAGTGCTGTTGCGGTAGTTCAGTTCAGTGTTGATTGCAGGTATGACGTCAGGTAACAATCTGCCTTTGGCATAACATGGAATAGGTTAAGCAGAGATGAGCAGTAGCAAATTACAAACGCAACAAATACGAGCGTATGAGTTGCAGTAGTGCTTTGCAAAGTACATTAGGTGCCAACTTTCCGAGTGGGATATTCGTGTGATGACTTGCTGCAGCACAACAAACAAACAATAATTCCGTATGTCAAATCCCAGACGTGCAAACGCCAGAAAAAGCAAGACGCATTCCAGCAGGTACTAGTGAGACATTAGCCGATACAGTCGCTATTTCTCTATTATTACTGCGGTGAGGGCGATTCTAGCAGAAAACGAATAAGCCATAAAGGCAATGAGGTTGAAAAGTTTCAAAATTACTGAGATAGAATCTAGATCAGGCCTGCACATCGTACGGCCCGCGAGAGCTTTCTCAATTGTAGAAAATGCTGCAGAAGCTCGACCACGAATAAGTAATTGTCGTTCTATAATTTCTTCCATACTAGAACGAAATCTCTACATCGAAATGAAATGGACTTTTGCGGCCTGCTGCAAATTTATGTTGATACTTTGGCGCTTCGAGCTTTCTGAGTTGTGCAGGCCTGATTTAGATGAAACAACTCTTGAGTCAAGCTTGCTTTAAGTTAGTGGTTGTTAGGAGTAACCAGAGGTATCGGTGCTGATCGACAGACTTGCGATGGTTATTTACAAGGTCTTGGTAGAAACTTGTCTAAAAACTTTGGCTCATGATCTTTCTCTGAAACAACCAACAAGAGCCATTACTAGGTCGCAAAGTCATTGCGATTCGGAAAGTGTATAATGATACACGACATAGCCCGAGCAGCGTTCTAATTTCCGTAATATTAGCAACGCATCTGCTGAAAACGTTTGTTCTACTCAAGGAAATTATATGGCAGGATTAAGCACGTTCAAGTGAAGGCTACTTGACAGCCATCAAGATTTCTACGGCAAAATTTGTAACGAAATTTCATTACTAACAACTTGTTCCCTGTCAGCAGTTGTTATAAAAGTTTCTTGTACTACTGTCAGCATCACCAGCAAGCTGCCATTGTCAGCATATTGTTCATGAGACCTTTATTCGTTTTCACACTCGTTTTTCCTCTGGTGAGTGTCGCGGGGGCAGCAAATCTAGGACTTGAAGAAACACCCTACGGTTTTCAACAACTTTTATTGTTCTGCTGGCTCCACACCAAGATGGGACCAAGCAAGGTCGGAGATGTAATCACGCCACCTGGCCCTTGGTCGACCTCTGGGCCGCTTTCCCGTGCTTGCCAGCAGGACTTGTCTCGCCAACCTTTCCTGGGCATTCTGGTGATGTAGCCGAACCATCGTGGCTGAGATCTTTCTATTCGGAGGAATGGCTCGACATTCAGGGCTTCACGAATTTAATAGCTGCGTAATTTGTCGCGAAGCGTCACACTGTTAACTCTTGAACTCTTCGCAAAAATCCCATCTCTGCCGCTTGTGCTTAATTCTTGGTCACTACCCAAAATTCTTGACCATAGGTGAGAATCGGAACAAAGATCGATTTGAAAACTGACAGCTTTGTAGTGTTTGAAAGCTCCCGTTTTGTGACCACAGAACGATAAAGCTCACGCAAAGCTGCGTTTGCTTACCAAACTGCGTTATCAATCTCCATGTTCTGCCTTTGGTCACTCATGAATACCACCCCAAGGTACTTGAACTTCTCGACCTGCTGCAGACTACAGTGCATTGCCGTTTACTTGCAATGTGCACTGGCTTGGGTTTGTGGAGAAACATACTGTAATAGCTCGGTCTTTTTCATGCTGATTTTCATTCTCGCTAGGTCGCACACAGCTGAAAACCGACCAAGTGCATGTTGCAGACGCTGTTCAGAGGATGAAAACATGACCAAATCGTCCGTAAAACGCAAACGATTGATCCTGCAGTTTCTTGAAGTGATACCTTCATTGACTCGGCTGTGACTGTCTATCGAATGCATATACTGCAGATTACGAAGAGGAGTGGTCACAGCTCACACCCTTGTCGGATTCCAACAACTAGGGACAACGGTTGTGATTTTAACGCCGCTGACACGGACAGAAGGTCTTGAGCAGGAATACAATGGCTTGACTACCAGTAACAGGTGGTCGACGGTACCGTACTCACGCAACACTCCCCTAACCTTTTCCTGAGGAACCCGGTCGTATACTCTTTCGAGGTAGAGAAAACATGTGCAGACATCTTTGGCTAACCTACTCCCAAGCTTTCTCGACAATTTGCTGGAAAGTGAAAGTTTTATCTGTAAAGCTACGGCCAGTACAAAAGCCGAAGTGGCTTTCCACCAGCAACAGGCGTAGCAAGGGGGAGCCAAAGGGCCTATGGTCTCTACCAAATTTGTAGCATATCTTGTTGTTTTGTGCTTTGTAAGGCGTTGTCCCAAACAAAATATTTTTGCTCGCTTAAAGTCATAGTATTTGTTCCCCCGCCAAAATATTGGGCTGGCTACGCCACTGCCTCTAGCTTTGGTGCAGTTATTTCACGGCATCTTTTTTTCATGTAGGTAGCCTAAGGAGAGAGATGCCCGGTGGTTGCTGCATTTCCTCCTGTTTCCTTCCTGTGCGTGGCAATGATCCTTCCAGTTAGCCAAATTTCATATTTAAAGGCGAATAAATGCTCTTGCAGTAGTTGCGATACATCCTTTAACTACCTGTTCATTTCAAACGCCATTTGACCCATGTGGTACCAAAACTAATTGTCGTCAGGCTTGTGTTGTCATTTTATGCACGGTGACAAGTTACTGGTAAAACTGGTTCATATATTGTTTATTCTAAAGTATACGTTTATCAGCTACAATTTTACATATCCGGCTGAGTAAGGGCATTGCGACGTAAATTACTTGATGTTTTGTTTTACAATCTGTAATGTATGGAACTGTATGAAAGTCTCATGCTAAACGGCAAAAATTATTAATGAATGTCAAATTCAGAAAATAGGAAATACAGTAAGGGATTGAAGTTTACCGATTGGTAGCATTAAAAATCTAATCCAGCAGTGTAAAAAATGTTGCAATCCTGTGCAAATCTGCTCATCAACTAGAGGCTAAGGGCTGTGTCGCTTGACAATGTGCTGCTTTTATCACGTGCCCTTTGCAATGTCAGTGTTCATAAATACAGGCATATAACCTCCACAGAAACCTGCCTGGTGTGAGTTATAACTTTAAGTATGCCCGTACTAGCTGTCTTTGTCTGCAAATAAAATCTGAAACCTCTCAAATGAACGGATCTAAATCTAATAAAAGCACAGCAAAAAAAAACAGCTATTGAATCGCCAACGCTTTTGTTTGGTTACACGCGCAGCACTCTTTCCTCAGATTTAGGTTAGTCAAGTTGGCTTGTGTCTGAGTCCAATGATTGTCGACCGATTGTTGCCCAACCAGAACATCGCACGTTTTGTGCTCCTTCAGTGTATTGCCCCGGGCTTTCCGTTGCGATGACCGCGCATCTATGTTGTCGTACGTGTAGTATATGTTATTATCACGGCAAATTGGTAACAGCAGCAATGGCAGTGTTTTTAAGGTGTCTTGAGAGACCGAAACGGTCTCTCACATTTTTCCAACGGTCTCTCAAAATATAGTAGAACCTCGCTGCATATAATCACCACCAAAAAGCACTAAAAGCTTGCTTAACCACCATCTCGGTATTTAGATGAAACAGCTGCGGCCTCTTAAAATGTCTTAGCGGTCACCAACCTTAAAAAATCTGCCTACAGGTGTTGTGAGAGAAGCAAACGAAAACGAAGAATAACCTCAACGCTTAGGCTTGACTTTTCGTCAAGTTCCTTTCCATCGTGTTCGCTATTGCGAAAAGAAATTTTCCACGTGAACATTTTCTCACCTAATCTGTTTCGACACAAGCTTCCCTGGACCAGCGGTCAATATTTTTTGAATATCTGACGTTGGGAAAAAATCCACCAACATTGATAGCGGGATATTTTTTGAAAGTCGTATTTGACGATTGCTTGCGTAACTAGAAACACACGATATCGAAAAAGAATGAAAATTACACTCTGCCTATGGGATTTATGTGGTTTTAATTGAAAATTATGAAGATTTTTAAATAAAATCCAAGATGCGTGGGTTTCCAGTGACAGACGTTTTTCGGGCGTAGTTGAACGTAGCATATTGCCAAATGGCATTTACGCAAACCCTGCCTTGTTTTTCAGCACCAAAACTTACACCGACAGATGATGAACGTCTGAACAAGCGTAAAGGCATTGGCAACGCGGGGAAAAATACCAACCAAAAGCAAATAATATCACTGCAAATACCCAACAGGTACTTGGTATTCTGCAAGAGGTTTTATTCTTCAATGTGAAGATTCTAGTTTTTGGCAAAAAATACCTGTCAGATCTGCTTTTATCTCTCGTTAGTTGTTTCTTTAAACAAATGCGTTCATTATTTTCACCATTTTAGGGTAGCGTAAGCGAAACGTCTGCAGAAAACATTTTGATAGAAAACTGGCACATATACTTCATATAAATTTAACTATGAGACTTACATGCTCAACTCACAGAATGCAGCAGTATGAACTTTAAAATGAACCAAGGTACTGTAATTCTGAAGTAGTTTAAGCCTGTCTTGAACTGATAAGGGATGCCGTCTTTACCAAAGGTCTAACTCGTTCCACTGAAGCAAACGCTACTCTGAGTGTTGCTTCAAGAACGGTTGGTGTGTCACTCAGCTGTAAAAGCAAATGGAGTTTATATGATATTATTAAAACGTTGTTGGATAAGAAAGTTTATTGAAGAAAAGCATCTTCGAAATGTAAAATTGTGTCTTTACCTGACGAACTACACAGGACAGAGGGTGAAAAGTTGTCGAGCTTTGCTTCTGAATCAACGCAAGCAGGTTTTGAAAGGAAACATACAGGTGCGCGTTTGAAACGAAAACAACCAGGTTTATAGCAAGACCTAGTTTCAGTATGTTTTACTGAACTCAGCCTGTGCTTTTCCTGATGCAGGAAGCGTTTCATTCCGGCAAACATGCATCCATCAAATCCGGGTCGGGGTCGGCATGGTGAAAAATGATGCTAAACACGACAGCATGTGTTGTTTATCTGCCTCCAGCGTTGTCTGCTATTATGACCTGTGCTTCCATTTGTGCCTATTTCGATAGTTTGAAGATGTGTCCTTGCCAATAAATCCAACCCTGATTTCTGGTACACTCTGCGTAACGTCAAAGACGACTTACATAACTCGAATTGGGGAATACTTCTGATTTTATGAGCAAACTTACGGTTTTGCCACACTCTTCTGCATCAGAAAGAATTTTTAACTTTTTAAACATGTTAAAATAAAAACAAACTCGCTAAAATAGACACTGGTTGTTGTAGGCAAAACAAGCTTTATCGAGAATCCAGCAAAACTGCTATACATGGACACCTAAACCTGAATTAGTAGGAGTTGTCATCAATGGAGTTTTTCACCAGCGTTACGAAAAACGCATTGATGTTCATGCTGCAAAAGAAAATTTGGAAGATGTCTATTAATCCAATTTTTTTATCATCATTTCAACTCGTGTAATTGCACCAACGTGTCTTTTTGCAAAGTAATATTTCTGTATTTTGTGGGAAAATGTTTTTTTTTCCTTGTATATCTTGGTTTATTAGAAATCACCGAATGGGAGCCCTGTCTGCGGCCATAACGAGATATTTAAACGCTACCGGTGACTGGAAGTTGAAGACCTTTTAAGGGGTGGTTTGATATTGCTTCATTTCTTGCTTAGTTTCAACAACGGCTGATTGGCTAATCTGACAATTTTTCATTTTTCTAAGAAACGTGCTTTTAGCAGACTTCTTCATTTGCATTTGGCAGAATTAAAGTACCACAAATAAAACAGAGAATCTTCTATGAAAAATAAAGTTTATCAAAACTTCTAAGTGCCCAAAATTTGACCATTGCCCCGACTTCACATTTGTCTTTCAGTATCAAGGTTCTCGAAAACCAGTTATTTAACTGTATGCAGAGACAGCTTGAAAGCATTTGTACGTATGAAAAAGCTTCACGTTGGCTTTGCGAAAACGATTGATTCTTCATTTGAAATTCCGTATTAAAACCAGGGTTGGGCAGTGGGTGTCGGAGTCGCAAGGAGTCGTAGGTTTTTGGGTGGATTCGAAGTTGGATTCCTAAGAACACTAGGAGTCGTTGTCTGAGTCGGATTTTTTTTATCCAACTCCGACTCCGGATATCCAATTGAATCATTTTTTATATCGCACTCCTAAGTTAGGAATCCTAACTTGTACCTGATAAAATGGTACAATTGCTTTTGAAACTTTTATTTAAACAGATAATTTTTGCTGTGTGTCATGATTTCCATTTATTACTAGTTGCTACAAAGTTGTTGACAACCAAACTTCATTTACGTTATGTTAAGAAATCGCAGTCGGTGTCGTAAATTTTGGAAAGGTCGCAGTCGGAGTCGGAAAGTTTGGAAAGGTCGGACATTGAGTCGGACATTGTACCTCCGACTCCGCAACCCTGGTTGAAACTCTTGCTTCAACCTTGATCCGAACGCTTGACACTCCCCGATGCCCAGAATTGAACAAACACTTTACTCATCCGTCCCTTAAAGTTAAAAAACAAATGAAAGCAGATAAAAAAACATAATAAAACCATCGCAGCCTTGCTTGATTTCAATAAAGAAATTTGCCAGTGTTTCAAAGGATTATACGATAATACGGTGTAAAGCTCACGTGGCACAAAACGTGCTTTAGTTAACGTAGTACTCACAAGGAATGTGGTCACACTCGTAGCTTTAATGCATTTTACCTCGCGAACGTTTATTCTCATTTGGCTGAAGTTACTGTTGTTGGAACAGACTATGCTTTTTGATGCAATGAAGTGTTTTTTATATCAAAGGCTTTGCACTTTTAAGTTATCTCCGGCCGAGTTAGCGCATTTCTCGCAGTAAGACCTCCGATTTACCCCGTGTGTTGGCTGCTGATGGCGCGACATATGTTCAGGTTCTGTTCCACTGGGATGGAATGCTTTTGCAGATACTTAGAGCTCCCACTTCTGTGAGAACGACTTTGATTGAAGTGTAAACTGACAAATTGTTCGGATGGCAAGATCAAACAGATGGTTTCTAGCGAACCCATCATTACTTTTAGAAACATAACAGCTGTAGGAACCTCTCTGGAAACAGCGTTTCCGCTTTTGTGAAGAAGTTGGGTGTGGTAGTCTGCATATGAGCCCTATTTTCAAGACCATATAAACTCCGAAGGTTTGTGAAGACGTTGCAGATCTTTGTTGGCATGGGGATGAGAGGAATCTAGCCAAAAAAGGTAATTGAGGTTCATTACTTACTAATTTGTGTTTTTTGTTTGTTTTTTCTGACTTTTCAGGGTATCAAGATCAATTTAGGTTGGGTGCGCAAAAATGCAAGCTGTTTATATTTTTGAGAAAGTGCAATTCGGTGAACATATTCGTTTAGACTTAAAACTGCGTTTGAGATAGCACGGTTTAAAATTGCAAAAATACCTAATGTGAAGTTGAATAAATACGGTACAATGAGACGAAGCTCAGCCGCGTTAAACAAAAAACATCTTTCACTGAACCATGGGCGCAATTTTGTTATAAAATGTGGGAGGACAGCTTGGTGTGAAACCAATATAGTCATCGGGTCGATGCTGAAGTGACGTTTTATGTATACAGATTCCCAATCTTATTTCTAGAGGTGTTTTGAGAGCAACAATGATCGCACCTTGTTTTGTCCTTGTAGATGATGTACATATTAATGTACTTATATTTGTTGCTGGACACGATACTGTAGTTCAGCCTGCTTCCATTAATATCGTGTTTGGATGTAAACAAGCACAGCAATATAGTAGAACACATAATTTGGGTTTTATTAGAGCTGTCAGTTG
>Ga0210059_1001370_pt1 | contig 36413 bp, 18 predicted proteins | sample Ectturendosymbi2_FD_188042 | JGI IMG/M metagenome (GOLD analysis project Ga0210059, IMG submission 188042) | Ecteinascidia turbinata endosymbiont from Florida, USA - Sample 2 (SPAdes) (version 2) | ecosystem: Host-associated > Tunicates > Ascidians > Unclassified | place: Key West, Florida... | reverse complement strand
CTTATCTTGGGGGGAACCTGGTGATTTTTTTGCTTTCTTTAATAAAAATAAGCAATTCATAGGCCATATTTCTAAAAATTAGCCCACTTCGCACTCTTACAATGGCGTAAAAGTGGTATATTTTGCGTGTTTTTGCGTAAAAATGGCGTAAAAGTGGTATATTTTGCGCTAATATTCATAAAAGTTGCAGTAAAAAGTTGTATCTAAAAGTCAAAAAAGTTGCAAAAAGTTGCAAAATAAAATTCCTGGAAACAGCTTGAAACATCGTACTATAAACATTCTGAGTATTTCGGAAGCTGTCGAGAGCTGTAAAAAAAAGTTGCAAAAGTTGCAAAAACTTGCCCTATTTATCAGGCTTGGGGGGTGAAAACGACGTGTCGTGGGTGAAAAGGAGGCGATAGAATAAATAAGTTTGAGAAACACTGATCTATACCGAATCGTCAAACGTTACATTGTTCTTACTTCACATTCAAGTATATTGAAGAGTTTATTGCACGTTGAATATAATGAAAGGAGGCAATCAAACTTAGAATGCTACTGGAGATATTAACGTATAAAGTGGTGAGAGCCTATATTTCGCCTTGTATTGACTTGGAAACCTAAAGACGCCAGGTCGCTTAGCTGAGAGGCTGACCTGTGCTCCTGCAACTAGGTTGAACCCTTAGCTAGTAGGGATATCTGTGGCATCGTAAACAACCGAAGACCCTTACATTCGGTTTCCATCATAAGGTACTCTACACCAAGCGAGCATTTCGCTGAAAAGCGCAAACTGCGTTAACATTCATGGTTCACTTTTTAACGTTCTACTTTTAGTTTTGAAAAAATGAAAAGTAACGGTTAAAGCAAAAATTCAAGCTAGTAGAAACCGTTTTAACTGATTATCAAGAGAAGTTTACATCAATGAATTGCATGGTCCTGTCAAACGCTAATCTGCAGCGAACATAAGAAAAGAGGAAAAGAAACAGGATACTTTTTGATTCGAGTGTTTCCCCACAACAGTTTGTTAAAACTCTGCGAAGATCATGAAACAGTGTGACGTTGGTTCAGAGATGTAAACACGCATACTACTGGCGGACGTTAACAGAAAATCGTTGTTTTTTGAAGAATCAATTTTGCTTTTTTTAAAAATCCACATTTGTGTGAATGGTTTTTCAAGCATGTGAAATTGATGGAAGTTTTTCTGGGCTGCAGGTGACATGCTGCAAATTTAGCTGGTATGGTCAGTAAACTGCCTTAGTATCCCCGTATAATCTAGATCAAACGAAGAATTTTGAAGACAAGAAAGTGGAACGACAGTTGGCTTGATGTAATTCTTACATCAAAAAGTACGTAATTTGTAAACTAGATGAATGATAAAACGACAAATATCAGGTGGACAAGATTGTCGATGTTTTTGTTGGGGCAGAATTACAAAAATTAGCAACGGGAATAACATGACTTTAAACTTTAAACCATGCTGTTGCAAATGTCTTCAGCAAGTGTAGCAAACGTTTTTTTTTCTCAGAGTTAGACGACAACAAATCTTATTCAGTCCCACTGAATCACAAAAAACACTGTAACTGATGAAACGAACGAGCGAAAGAGAAGTGTGAGCGTGAAGTTCCGATGTATTTCTCTACCACAACACTACTGGATTGAATACAAATTTGATTTAACACAAACGCGTATCCTGTTTGAAATCAACCTTACTTGCTTAAAACAGTAACACAATTTTGGTTGTACAAAGTGAAACAAAAATGAAAGTATTACTTAAATGAGTGCTGCACACTGAGCATGATTTTGGGATTCAGTTTGTTCGATGTTGCCAGTGGTCCACATTTTTTAAACATTTATTAGGATACGATTATGTATTGTCTCATTTTGGACACAGTACTGCACGATATATAGAAATCTACAAATTGTTTACTTGCAGAATTCTGTTCAGCGTGTAACATCATATCACCACTTCTCAGCTGTGTCGCTCTGAAGTTGTTTTACTTTAAATGCATGGAAGTAGCAGAAAATTTCCTTCAGAGAAAATGAAGAATAATGTTAAAAAAACTTGCCGAGTTTGAAAACAGATGAAAGGGTTCGATAACCTCAGTGACGATTTTTTTATTTACTCCAGGGTCGTTGACTGACGGCATTTTTAATGCTTGTTCAAGTTATCTCTTGTTTTAATACCGTGCTTTCACAAATGCTTTGCTAAATTGGTTCCTAAATATGTGATATGAAAACAGCAGTTTTGTCAACACCAGAGTGCTTTGAAGCAGCAACTTTCTTTTATAAGCTGTGTGATGTAATTTATTTTGAAGCTCAAGCGCCTTTATTTGACCCAAATTGCGCTAATACTCTTTTGCGTCGACCTGTCAGACCATAAGTGTTTTTTAATTCGTCACGATTGTAGTAATCATTGCGTGGTACTTGGCTTCAGGGCTTGTTATTAAGCGATGCCTTGCAGTGATGCTCGTCAATTGGCATGATCACTTTCAATAAAGTAAAAAGTGCAAGCCAGTACTTTTACAAAACGCTATAGTGAAATTGCTTTTGCTCTACGTTTGTAATTGAAATTGAACAAAAATTCAATTATTACTTGCTTGAAGACAGCAGGTCAGTGGGAATGAAGAATAACTTATTCCTTAGTTACAAACTCAGCGCAAAAGCAAGTTCACTATCGTGTTTTGTGAACATTTAAATTTTGATGATAGTTTTGTTGGCAAGTTCTTTGTTGACGTGAGTTGTTTTCTGAAGTATTGTGTTGCAGCATTAGTAGGAGAAGACACAAGACCAGCAGGTTTATTCAACGCAGTACAAAGCATATGAACTTTTTAATTTTATCCACTTTCTTGATTCGTAATCTGAATCCAAAGGATTACGCCCATCTGTACATGACTTTTTTTTGTATGAAAGTAAAAAAATAGACATAGCTTGAAAACCTTCAAACGGAAACGGGACTACGAGCCAAGAAGGCAAAATCAAAAATGCAAAAGTTTGAAGTAACTTCTTGATTGTGAACTTACGTTTGTTTCCTTGTTTATTCTGACTGTGAGATAGAGGTCTTGAATATGAAAACAATCAAACATATAAGTTCACTGGAACGTGGTTTAAAGTTAACTTTGCGCAAAACTAGAACAGAAACTTCAGCTGGTAGTGATTTTGTCGAGAACATTTACTTGACTGCGGATGCAGCAAGAAATTAGAAAAACAGTGATCAAAAGAATCAAGTAGGTGTTTAAAACATTTCTCCTGAAAATAAAAACTCAACGTTTCAAACTGGGAAGAATCGTTTCCAGCATTGGCATCAAACTAAATTGAAGTTTGTCAATAAAACTCGAAAAGCTATCAAAACTGCGCTCAAAACAAATACTCAAAGTAAATGGATTTAATATTTCCGTCTTGAAATCTTGCTACTGTTCTTCGTTCTGTTATGGTCTGCCTACTTTTTAAAACTTGGAAGATAAAGTTGCTATCTTGCCGCGGTTGGTATTAATCGTTATTTATGTAAAAGCTTAAAGGTTGCCTCAACCACATCACATAAACTAAAACAAATTAATCTCAGTGCCTTCTCACTAACTGCTTTCAAAAATTTTGCAGGGTTATTTATTGCATTTTCGCTGGCTTTAAAAGAATTTCTTACTAATATCAACTAAAATGATACTTATGAAGCTTGCAAATTCCACTGTAACAAAAATAACACAAAATCTCTAAAACATACATCTTCAACCAACTTATTCAAAATTCGGCTTATTGGCTTTTTGGTGTGTATTTTCTTGGTGCAGCGCTGCCAAAAAGTCAATCGATTTGCATTACAACTGACAAATATCATGTAATACACTTTTGTACTTTGTCTAAACCAAAATCTCACTTGTGTTGCAAACTTTTGTCTCTCGTGTTGTTCCTTCACAACCGATTTGGCCGACTTTTCCATTCACACACTTTCGTGTTCGAAACCTGCTTCCACTCGCACAAGTCTTTGAGCATTTTGACCAGGATGTCCAGGGTTCCCAATATGGGCAAGGGACGTCGTTGCAAATCTAATTTGTTTGGAGAGTCGTTTACTTCAGTACCAAGGTGAGCTAATGTGCGCAACTTTCAAGCATACGTTTCTTGGGAAGGAAAATTGCTGTATACTTACATGCCCACACTCTAGCACCCGACCAAGTATTAGAGATTATTTTACCTCAACATCCACTGCTGAGCCTGGGCAACCAGTTTGGGCTGCAATCCCATTTCTGCAAGTTCTTCTGCGGTCTCTGTTACCAGCTCCGCACGAACGAGAACACTGAGACCATTCACCGTATACAGACCAACCTAGAAATATTGTAAAAGCGTCAAGTCCCCACAATACATGGTGAAAACAGAATTATAAATTTTGAAAAGAATTTCTCAAGTGTTTACAAAAAATACCGCAACTGATTTTTGCATTCTCCTCTGAAACACCAAAATCTTAAGGAAAAAACAGACCTTTGGGGAAAAAAGTTTGTTTAGATGAAATAACGACACCGATCTTCTTGAACTTGTTTATAAAAACCAGGCTAAAAATAATATTTAACTCGTATTAAAGTTAAAACGTAAGCTATAGCGTGTACGTATTGAACGTAGAGTGCATATTTGGATATAACCATTAGCGGCAAGGATTTCAAAAACACCGCTTGTAACACTCTAGTTACAATAAACGATAGTTTCTCAAAACGGATAAAAATGAAAATAAAGTCACATACTTGCTGTTGCGCATGGTTCAGTGTTACAATCCTTGGTGTCTACTGTTTTTCCTGTACAACCGGGATCGCCGGCAACACCATTATTACAAGAACGAAGTCTTGAGCTTGTGCCTGATCCACATGCTGCGGTACAAATGCTCCAAGATCCCCAGCCACCCCAAGCTGCAATTGCATTAAATTAGTGTTGCCACCAATATTTTCTTTTTCAACTGATAATACTACTCAATACGAAAAAATTCGATCCCTCACAGAAATTGTACAATAGCTTATTGACAAGATGTTCTGACTGAATGTTTTATCTTTCAAAAAAATCTGAGTAAACGTTTGAAACGAAACGAAAAAGAAGTCATGTTAAAAATAAATATCAGATCATCCGCTTGTCGTAACATTGTTTACGCCAAAATATTTTGCTTTTGCTTCAGGTTTAGATTTAATGCTTTATGACAGTCGCGTGTCAATGAAAGTCAACTGCAAGCATTTCACTTACGTACAAACTTCTGCAGTCCCAGGCTCATATGTATTTTGGTATGACTATACACTGCGTTATTTGCACGAAGTCACTCTACAGCACAATGCTGATATTCATTAGAATGCAAGTGTTTGATAACAATTAATTTGCTGTTCATCGCTGCAACATCTCGTCAATTTTTGACAAAAACTTTTCTTACTTGGCTTCGTACACCCTTTCTTTGTGGTAGGGATTCCCGTTTGGTTCGTTATCCACTCCTCAAAATATTCCACTTTTGTATACACCCCATAAACGCCAGGTCTTGCGCAACCCTTTCCATAAGACGTTATCCCAGCCAGATACCAATCGCAGCTGTTGCACCGTTGGCAAACAAGAGGTCCGCCTGAATCACCTGCAAATCAAAACATCTGCTTTTTGTTTTGCACTCACCTCACATTGTCCTAATTAACGTACAAAACTATTTCATCACCATTTCCTATTGTTGTCACGCATTCCGTTAGCAAAATTATGCTCACGAACAAAGCACGATCTTACCCTGGCACGCATCTTTTCCGCCTTCTTTATATCCCGCGCATATCATCGTTTTTGGTTTCACGTTATAGCTTCCATTTAAAGAAGTGTTGCAGGTTATTGCGTCGACGATGGGAAGATCCACTTCTTGAAGAGCTTGCGCAGCTGCCCCTCTGTATTCTGCAAAAAGAAACGATAAAAGTAATTAGAAATGTCGGTCCCCAGTATCGGCACAAATAAAGCTTTGACTTTTGCTGCAACGCTGTACAGCACAAATATCATGCACTTGCTATAACTTACGAATTGTCCCATAGCCTGTGACGAAGCATTTTTCTCCTTCTTTAGGCGATTCCCCGTTCGGCAAGCAAACCTTTCCAACGTACTTGGAGCTTTCTCCGATGACAGCAGGCCTATTCAATTGAAGCAGGACAATGTCGTTGTCGAAAACGGAATACTTTGGATGACGAACCAACTAGAAAAATATGAGCAATTTCATTGGATGAAAAATGCATTTCTTTCATTGGCTTGCAATTTGGGTAACTGCATCAGAAACGTCAAATGAGCCCATTCGACAAGAACTAACTTCAGTATTTGCAAACAGTGGCTCAGAATTAATGTTTCGTCAAGCTTGCACATTTGAACAACGTGCGGGTCGAAGTGGAATTCCTCGACGTTGAATAATTGCATCGCTACTGAAGATGTTTTTTGTTTTGTTTTACGGACTTCGTAAAACCCACAGCGGAGGGAAGGAGGTTCATCAATGGGAAATCATCCCACCCAAAAGCAATATTTTCGTCAGTCTTATCTGGAGAGGCATTAAGATTGAGGCAGCTCAAACAAAGGAAAGAAGAGTACCTCGCCAGTCTGAACTAACTCAAGGAAAAAGCGATCCGCTCAAACCTATCTTCGGACATGGCAAATGGCATGACAGCAGTGGCGTCTAATTGGGAAGAAAGGCTATGCCCCCAAAATGTGACAAGATGGATGATCCACAGGTTTGGCTAGATTTTTCCCCACCTGCTAACTCTATCAGAGAACAGAAAAACCTTCAATACGAAGTCACTTATTGCCTAAAAAAGGCCTACCGCAATTGGACAATAACCAACAAACTACAATCACCTTGCTTTGAGTAAGACAACAAAGCAAACTGAAGGTGCGTCAGGGCTTTGTAAGTACTGCGCACTTTGCTTTTGTAAGGAAAACACAGCAAATCCATGGTGCCGTGTGTTTCACAAATAGTAACAAAAAATAAAACTTTCCCGCTCAACAAAAGTCTGGCAAGTATAAACTCTGGTATTTACGTAGCGATTTGTTTGATATGCCATGGACAATATGTTAGACATTCAGTAAACGCACTTTCCACGAGATGGTTATCTTATCGAATTAATTGGACAAATCAACTAATAAGGATGACAGCATCCAAACAGCCTTTGTCGCGGCACTATTCAATGTTCCATGGCGCCATAAACAAACCACCTGTATAGGAAGTTTACACTATTGTTTTTGTAGAACAGCTCAGTTTTCACTCTCTGGATACCTGTCAAGATAAACGTTTTCACAAACTTAACGCACCAATTATTAAAAGTATATTCCTATCTCGTGCGAAATAATTAATTTACACTTTGTTCAGTGATTTTCCCATTCAGTTTTGCTGACTTGTTTCGACTTTTCCTACCACTCGTGCAGTTACCGATGTTGACAGTTGCTTTTAAAATGTCTAGAAATTAATTTAAAGACGTTCCCTGTTCTGCTTCTGCCAACCTAACGAATGAACCCTGTTCACAAATTTTACCAACGGTCTGTTTTGAGATTCTGTTGGTTGGTTTGTGGCGTCAGGAAATTTTCCAGTTTCAGTGAAAGCAATTATTTAATAACGTTGGAAGTAACGCATTTTCCAGTTTTCTACTTGTCGCAGCTTGTGTTTTAATTTATTCATTTTAATTTTATTCTTCAGTTTGTTTGATTTCTCTGCTCTTGCTTTAGCCTTTCTTCAACCTGTCACCCGTAAAGTGCTGCTTGCAGATTCATGTTACGTGAAATCGATTTCCCACAAAAAATTTGCTGATTGATTCACTTCTGTAAACTTTGTGGAGACTAGCTACATTCATAAGCTTGGTAACATTTTTATTCGTTAGTAAACCTCGAGAAAACTTTGAAAACGTTGTTTGTCTAACTGAAAATTAAGTAAATATTTGTGTATTCAAAAGGTTATTAACAACGATACAATGCTTTGAACATTTTTTACCTTTTTCACTTGGAAGGTTTGTTCATGGACAAAGGATGCATTTTTGACGTCGTGGACTCCCAGTACAACACCTATCAAATTTAATTGCTGGGAATTGATAGTCCTGCACAAATAAGAGCAACTATCACAATCTCATTAACACTAGATTACTGGTCTAAATTTTGAAAATCTGATAATGCGACGTACTGCAACGTGCTGGGTGATTATAGCACGCAATGATTCTCAATTTCAAGGAGACTCAAAAAAGGGCGAATTGACTACAAACAAGATATATTAAAAAGATATAGGTTTTATTGTTCGTTTGTAAAATGAGATTTGTTGCAATTTGTAGCATCTGCTACTTCTCGCTTAAGCTGATTTGTAATACTCTTTCTCTCATTGATATTTGTTTCAAACTGTCTCCTAAAAGCCTATGAAACTCCACGAAGATGCGAGCTGCTCAGTATTTTCTGTAAATGATGAAAGCTTATTTTAGTTTAAATTGATACTAGTATTTTGAGTGAAGCAGATGATACGCTTTGACATGAAGATATCCAACAAAGTTTGTAGAACATCGTTAATGACATTTTCAAAGCACAGCAAGCTCTTGTCCTTATTATAAATCAATAACAATAGTAAATTGTATTGAACAATACGTGCATGATCACAATCACTTTATATAATTTTGAAAAGCATATGCCAGAGGCTAGGTTAAAACTACTGTAATTGTGATTTTTAAACAAGTGTAGGAGAAAAATTACCCGCTTTTTTGAAAATGTTGTATTATCAAAAAAAAATGACAGTCACAAGTTCCAGGTTTTCTGTAGGCTTTCGAGGAATTAGCCGACTGGGCTTTGCTTTCATCTTTTCGCGATGATTCAAACTTGCACATGTCTGTATTCAAGTAACTACTCTCCACACTTAAGACAAGCAAGGATCTATCGCAAATTTTTTAAATAGGAAATCGATTTCATGTAACACTACGCATCGTCAGTCCTTAAATCTTATTCACAAAGATTTAAGGATTCTGTTTGAATAAGATTTACGGACTGACGATGCGTACTGTTACGTGAAATCGATTTGCTATATTAAAAGTTTTGCACATAGATTCCTTGATTGTTTCACATGTGGGGAGTGCTTCCTTCGAAAAATGATATTAGATTTTTTCCTTGGAATGGTGTCGGTTTTCACATAACAAGCATGGAGAAAAACACACTATTTCTGTTTTCACAACTTCGTCATTCGTTTATGAACGAATGAAAAAATTAACATCAAAAGATCGGCTTGTTGCAGTTTTACAATTGAGTAAAGCATTTAAGATAACCTGCAAGGAACCCAAGGTGTCCGGCCACTAGATGTCGCACGGGTGCAGTACGTTTTTAGATATTATTTGAAAATTAACAAGTGATTTATTACATGCAAATAATTGCAGAAATTTAGCAGCTGCAAGTTAGAAAATTTATTTCAACAAACCAAACTTGCGAATTTGTTAATGTTGATTACGCTCGTGATTTTTTTCTAAAATTAAGAAGCACAAAGTTGTATCCTGTTAAGATATTTGGTAATTATCTTCGTGTTGATTATCATGGTTGCGTAACTCTCCTGACGAAATCATAAAGATCTTTGGTGTTTCACAATCATATTCAAGAAAAATTAGGATCAGGATAGTCACAGACAGATGTACTGTAACACTCGGTCGTGCGATTCTTTGATAGAATGAAAATATTTGTGTGGTTGAAATTAGTTGGTCGACTGCCGAGCGCCTTGTAGTAAGAATGATACTAACTATATGCGTGAAAGCCGTGTTCACAGTATGAAATACGATAACTTTTTCCTTCAGGTTAGTTTAACGAATCGGTCGCATCTCAAAATACTAGACAGGGTTCTATAAATCGCATAACATCGACCTGCGCTGCATAGCAAATAGCATTGCTGCTATCTTCAAAGACGAAACACTGAGCTTACTGAAAGCAGTGAGCTGCTGAGACCACCCATTCTTCAGAAATGAGACTCCCACCGCAGAGGCTTTTTCCAACAATGATGTATGCCTGAACAAATAACACCGTCCCTGGGCATAAAATCGTTCAATCATTTTTAAATGATGATTGCAACTAGTTACCTGCCAAGGCCAAGCTCCGACCTTACTGTCTACACCTCCGACTATTCTTCCATTGTTGCTGCTTCTACCACATTGCGAGGCTAAAAACATAAACTAATTCAATTATTTTTATTTCAAGCGTTTGCAAACCGATTGCCTTGGAATACCTACTTGTATCTTGCTTGCAACACTGACGAGGTTGCTGGTAGTAATTCCACAGCTGATTAGGCCGAGCTCCAGAACATGTAGTGCATAAGTACGAACCGCGGGTATTTTTGCAAGTCAGTGGCGATGCACCGCATAGTGTACTGTTTTCAGCACATTCGTCAATGTCTGGAAAATAACAAACACTGTAATTTTGATTCTGTGGATTATTCACTGTCTTGCAACAAAATACAGTGAAATAAGATGAGTTGCTTATCAAGTTAAAAATATTTGCATCTTCGTAGACATCTCATCTCAATGACATTTGTATCAGTTACAGATATTTAAATGAATAACTCGTGAATTCAAAAATCTTTATAATTGTTGAAGTGACCATCACTTTATAGCAAATATTAACTATGTAAACAAACCACATTGTGAATGAAAATATATTTTGCTACTTTTGATAAACCTGGTGCAACAAGCTATTGCAAATGTTTGAAATTTCGTAGTTAGCACATTAATTAGTCTTTCACACATGAAACCAGAGCAAAGTCTATCTCTCACTAAAAGCAATTTGGACCGAAGACATTCGCCAACCTGTGCATGTTTTGCCGTCAGCTTCCAATCTGTGTCCTTTCTCGCAAGAACAAGTAGCGTTTTTTCCGTCTTGACTCAAATGACAGCGATGAGTGCAGCCCGCATTCTGGCATACTAAAAATAACATCAATTTAGTTTTCGTTCAAGGGGACATTGGATTTCGAAAACGATGAGCTGATTACCTGGGGAGGTTGGGCATTTTCCGCAGCTTTTTCTGCAAGCAAGGCTCATGACCGCTGCATCACACAAGCGCGTGTAATTTTGGCACCATGGTTGGCAGTCGAAACATCCAACCTCACCTGAAACAATTGTTACGATTATTTTTGCCTGATTTAGAAAAGTGTTGTAGCTACTTTCATATAGTTTACACAGAACCTCCTTTGCAGCCGGTTGCATCAAGCCATGCATCAACATTTGTAAACACCCTTCCAACTTACTACTACATTGTGTTCTGACTTGAGTTGCGACAAATGCGAGCCCGATGAATACTGCAGTACACAACCTGCAAAATATGTCGTAAGTCGCAGGTGAGTTTACATTTCGATACTGTTTTTACACCAGCAACAAACTCTTTCGTTCTGAGCTGCTTCTCACTCACATGCATTGGTTGCGAAACATGTTCACACGATGCTTTAAGCAGAGGATGGTGCCTGTAGCTGCAAATATCTGGAGAATTACTTCGAATAAATATATTGGTTATTATTTTTCGTTGCTTTGCTGCGTACTGTAAGCCGAAAGTAAAGGCGACTGCGACATGGACATGCCTGCCTTTTTATAGTTATCGTTCCGAAGAAGTCATGAGCAATCGCTGTGAGCGTTGACTAATCATGGCTCTGACGGGGGTTTCCGTTGTGCTGCGTCACTTGTGTTGTCTTATTCTGAAGAACTCATTACGTCAAGTCCAGTCGAAGCTGGCACGCCTTAAGGCAAGTTCTTGTGACGCCCTGACAACGTCTCAGAACGACATGTTTTCGTTTGTTGCAATTAACTCGTAGCAAGAAACATTTTCTCACAGATTTACAGCTTGAACAACGCAACTGCTCAGCTTTTGGATTTACGTTAAAAACATCATTCAGGTTGTAATGATTTTGCCGATAGAATTCTAAAGCGTGTTATAGCAGCAAGCCATTGTGATAACCGGCGTCTAGATAACGTTGGCAGGCTGTTGCTGAGGAATGTCTCTCAAAATTAGGACATGCCATTTCAACGCACCAAACGCTTATATACCCCAGCAGGGTCGGCAACCTACGGATCCGGAGTCGCATGCGGCTCTTCAACTCCTGTAAAGTGGCCCTCTATTGATTTGACAAAACTTGCAATTTTTGCATTTGATTATTATTAGAATGAAGTTGATGACATACCAGACAATGCTCCTGTGAAGTCGCATGAAAAATAAAACGGCATCAAACATTTTGTCGCTCCTCACCGGCCATATCTGCTGGAAGATGAAGCAGAATGGCTCATTTGTAAAAAAAGGGTTGCCGACCCTTGCATTACAACAGATGGAATCCATATGCTGTGTTTTTTGAAGCCTACGGAATAGAAAGCAAATTGTTTTCACTGTGTGGTATGTATGTGATTCTGAAGATTTGACAAACTATGTCGAAATGGAAGGCAATCTTATGCCACCTCTGATCACTTTTGTAAACTTAAACATATTAACTTGTTCCAGCACGTTGTCATCGTCACGTAAACGTGCTGTTGCAAAGTTTATTTTTTCCGCGAAGTTTTTATTATTTCGGCAAAAAGACCAAAAAACGTTTGAAACATTGTTTTATGCTTACCACTCTTGTCTTGCGAGAGAAGAAGCACGCTAAGACGACAGAAGTTGACATTTTTTATCCAGATTTCTGTTGAAACAGTCCAAAGTGTTTCATGACTGAAAAGCTGCTTTCAAAAGACATTCGCTTACAGTAGAATCATCTAAATCTCCATGGACTTCAGGAATGCTTCCTATCCATTCACGCACAAAAGTCATTTTTTCAGAACTTTTAGTTCAATAACAAAGAATCCAATCAAGCATGAAAATTATGCAATGTATGCCGGAATATGGGATCAAGCATTTTTGAAGCATTTGCACGTAATTTTCTCCATTCTATGTTGATTTCGGTTAGAAAAACTATCAGTTCACACATTGGAAACAAGACATCTCCGATATTTTGACTTGGTGCTACTATGTGTTTTTATCGTCAATTCCAGGTTTGCCTGACTGGGCTGCGTGAATAGGTGTAGTAGGTGGGGTTGCAGGAAGGGTTGCAGCTTAATTTCCCAACTGTTTTAGCTTCAGGCAAAAGTTTATTTTAACATGGAGAAAAATGTTTCCAAAATGTAATCTTTTCAATAATTCTGCATGACAATTTGCCCCTTTTTGGCATTAATGTGGTGAAAATTGCATTAAATACGTAGACGTTAAATTGCAAAAATTGTTGAAAATCTACTTTTTGTACATGACCGTAGTTCTTTGAGCAAAATGCTTTATCCCCTGGCTGTTGGCCCCCTGCGCCTACAGGTATGTGAGGCCTTGGGGTGTGATGAGTCCATCCCAAAGGATTCGTAGCGCGGTTCTGACAGTTAGAACTATAGTGGGTTTGTTAAAATAAAAATATAGGTCGCATAAAACCCAGGCCCGTAACCAGCTTGTAAGACCAGGGAGAGTAAAGAGTTTTCTGAGAGTGGCCAAAATTTTTTAAAGTTTGTCCAATAAGTTTAAACTATGTCCATCACATTTTTGTAGGGAGGGGCAACATTTTGCAATGGGTGCTTCGCCACCTGGTTACGGACCTGATAAAACGTAATTGTATATACCAGTGGTCCCAAAAGTCCGGCCCGCTGGCCAGATCCGGCCTGCGAAGGGGTTTCATCCGGCCCGCAAGCTTTCCTTGGAATATTTAGCGTTGTAACAATTTCGTGTAGATAAATTAGTGTAAGATGTAATTTCGCAAAAAGCAAAAAACATTTTCTGATATTGATAATTTTATCCCGATGGGCTTTAAAAACAAACCAAGCTTTCCGCTTTGATCTAAAGCTCAAATACAAAAGTTTGAGTTGAAAAGTGATTTGCTCAGGACGTAAGCCATTCGTTTGTAATGTTATAGTGCGCGAACAACACAGACAAGTAAACGCAAACACAGAAAATTGTTAGGCCATAGTTGCTTTTTTCATTGGAAATTGCTGCGCACCAGCACCCTTATGTTGTGCCAGGGGTTGCCAGGTTGACATTTTTAATGCCGAATTGCAGACTTTCGGCGTTGTTTAAAGCGTTTGGCTTGAGAAAATGCTGTTTGGCTTTTTTAGTGGTGTTGGCAGAAAAAAAGTTGCATGGTATTTTTTAAAAACCTGTCTGCTTTGAGCTTAAACTTTTAGGTTTTTCATTCTTTTTGATATTTATTGAAGCTATATAGCAGGGATGCACAATTCAAATGGATATTCAGGCCAGGTTTTGCTTAAAACTTAGCTGCGGGTTACACCATGTCAAATAAATTGCTCATGCAGTAAATACAAACTTCTTTGTTACACAAAACAACAAACAACTGTTTACATTTCCAAAAACATACATAAGAAATTAGTTCGCGGAAAAAACGTTGCGTTGGACACGTTTTCATTGGAACAAAGTTGAAAAATTTTGCTTTCACAATGAAATAGCAATACGCATTACTGCATCCAAATGTCCATCTGTTGCCCTAGTTTGCGGCCGAGATTGGTTTATTTTCATGATTGAGAAGGATTGTTCACAACAGTACCTGCTTGCAAATTTACAAATCCAGATTCTTGCATTATTCAACAACAACGTATACTTCGATTATTCGAGTCAAGAGTAAAAATTAATTAATAAATTTCCTTGGAAAGTGTCGTGTAAAGTTTTGTTTGACTGCAAGTCTTAGAAGTCAGCGCCATTAACACTTTCTACGTCCACACCGAATAGTATTTGAAGCAAATTAATTTGCCTCTCCTGGCCTGAAAGCCTTTTGAAAAGTTTTCACGAAAATCTTCACACATTTTCACGTATTTTTTAAAGTCAGGTACCAAGTCTCTCTGAGTTTTATTTATAAATGACGACATGCTTTTGAACTGCATCATGTTGTCAGTTGACAACTGCTGCTGAAAGTGTTTCAGTTAACCTTGAAAAGTGTTGAACGCATTCAGGAAATCGCTTGCGTGCCATTTTTAAACTTCTGGTGGGCCACATTTGGACAGAGAGCCCTGTGTTCTGTAACCCTGCTATATAGCATATTTTGCCTAGCGATTTGGCGTATGTGGTCTATGCGGACCTGGAAAGCCTGATATCGTTTCTGTGGGTTCTCTATGACTGCTGCACTGTGCAATACAGTACATATTTTGCGGCATGTGACATATATAACATATCAATTGCTTGTGTACGAGATTCAAAGTAATTAAAACTTTGGCATGGTGCATGTTTGTATTTTAACGACCTGCATTGTTTAAAATATTTATAGATATTTCTTATTACGAATTTTATATAAGAGTAGATGGCATTGTTGGAGATTGAAACAACATTTGTATGCAATGCTTCGAGGCTTGGTTCCAAAGTAACATCGCATTTTTGCCTTTACTCATCCGGGTAATTCAAAACCGACAGCCGTCAGCCTGTTTCGGTTTGTTTGGCCTATTTCTGAGGCTATTTGGAATATTTTGACGAGCGATTTGGCACTTTTGGTCCATCAGGACCTGGCAACCCTGTATTGTAGCCTACATGTGCTTGGCCTTGGCGCCTAAACTGCTGTCGACTCTACATTAGGTTGTATCAGTGCTGCGAAATTTGTAATTTGTAGTGGGCATTTGGAGTGTGAAGCGTAGGCGTTATCTGGCAGTTGTGAAAAGAATTCCAGATGCATATTTGAGCGATACTCTCCTTATTGCAGCATCCAGCATGGAACCAAATATTTCCCTACAACTATTATGTGACAAAAGATGTATGTTCATAAATCACATTGCAAACATGTTAACGAGCAAAGAAATAAATACAAATGCTACTAGTGTTATGCGTGTTGTATTTTTTTTGTTTTCGATACACAAAATAGACCGCCCCGCGGACGCAGATAAGATCGCAAATTTGGCCCAACATCCAAAAAGTTTGGGGACCGCTGGTATCTACAGTAGAGTAGATTTTTCGCCTGGAGCGGCTTGATCACATATTTCTTCCCACGCAATGCATTATTGTATGTGACATAACAATGTCGTTGAGATCATAATATATTTGGCAGATAAAGGTTTGTAGTGCAAACATTGGCTTCCTATTACTAGTGTGGTGGCTTGATTCGAGCTGGCTTTAACAAATTTAGTGAAATTCTCAGCGTAGGCTTTTAGCTTCTCTAAAAATACATTTGTTCATCAGATGGTATCATCATCATTACAATGTTACATTGAGACATTTCACAAAGTATTGTTTATGATATCTAGACAACGAAGCATAGTATAATTCGAGATCAAATCGTATGTCAAAAACGTAAGGGTAGGCAGAGACATTTGACATAAACAGGGGTTCATGGGAGGATAAAATTAGGAAACCATTGGTCTAAAGCAGGGGTCTCCAAACTTTTTTGTCCGAGGGCCTCATAAGGTAATACAGAACATGTCGAGGGCCGGACGTCTTACGCAATGTGATTGTTGCGGGATATGTTATATTCTAGCAAATCAACAAATTTTTAGTAAGTACTGTATATTATTTTTTCATCATTGACAAAATGTCTTCGCGGGTAGGATGAAATGGCTTCACGGGCCGCATCTGGCCCGCGGGCCGTAGTTTGGAGGCCACTGGTCTAACGTATGCAATGCACGTCTTTGTTAAAAGTGAAATTGGGAATCTCATAGAAAAGTTGGATTTCAACGCCTTCTTCTTGTTGCAACGCAACTTATAAAACTTTCGAAAATGTTTCGATATTGCATTTGCTACTTTTAAATAACAATAAACAAGACACATCTCATGTCTTTGATATTGCATGTCAGTTTAAGCCGCTCAAATTTAGAATCTGTTCTTGCTTTACTCACTTTTCCTTGGGTACTGGCGATGGGACATATGTTTTGCATTAGACTTTGGTATAAAATGCACTTGGGCAATTTTGATCGCCTACCGAATTACGAATATTGTCATTCGTGTATCTAACGAACAGTATACAGATATCTTTTGCCATGAATGTGTCATCGCGTCGACTGAAGCGCATTTCCCGTACAATCAGTAGTATAGGCGTCGACCTAGTTGGTTTATTTTTGTGACACACATTGCATTTGCATTAAATTTGCATGCATCATATCGTAACTCATTCATCACACAAAGGTATTACGCATGCACAATTGTATACACAGAACAATAGGCTATCACTTATTTTTATTAAACAACTGCTTCCTCTCAACTATAAATAACATCGTTGTGGCGACGACTGCTGCCCAAATGAATCTTGGTCCTTCGCAGGCTCGCGAATACATACATCGCACATGCATCGTTATAATTTGGTCTACTTAAACCTTATCGCAGCAACATACAACGGTGTCAAGTATCAAACCTATCTTATTAGCGCTATCTATGCGTATGCGGGTTGTCAACGCGGTATATGGGTGTGTTGTACTTCGTTATGGTTGTGTGACAATACATTAATTAAACACATTGGGTAACAAAAAATCTGTGGATTTTCTTATAGTCTCCTGTTTTGCGATTTTGCAATTGCTTGCAGCGATTTCGGATAGCATAGTGTCTAGTCTAGATTGGCGTAACTGCTGTAAAAATCTTTTGGGGACCTAATTATGCGAGCAGAGGCGTGCGTCTATCACGTACATCATTTAATTGTTGGCACGTTTCCAACCGAACAAAATGATGCGATCATCGAACCTCTGGTAATCGATGATATTTTTTCAAGAATACGTTCACAAACATTAAGGACCGATTGACCTGAATATTTTTTCAAATCTTTGTTCCATCGTGAAATGCTTCGCCATCCTGAATCACGTCCTTTCGGCCGGAAAAATCCTGCGTTATGAGTTAGATGATTCATATCGTGGGAGAGTTTGTTTTTTTACGCGTAAAGCACTTACTTCCGAAAACATTAATCTAAAATTAACTACTCTTTTTGTTAAATTTGGCGTTAGTGACATTTTTGTTCAAAAGCAACTGCAAGTGTTGCGAATGGTGTAGCGATATAAATTTCTGAGCTGGTGTGGCACTACGTAATACTATTATTGAACAGATGATATAACAAAGACGGAGGAAACTGTACAGAAGAGGTTGAAGCTGCAGTAACTTCTTCACGATGTACTACTCCAATGTAGCTTTATATCCCGTTACCACTGACTGTATGCATGGAAAGCAACTGCGAAGCACAGAGACTCACCACCACGATACGTAAAGACAAGAAGTAATGTAGACAACCTTGATACCAAGAGGTTTTACAAAATCACTTTGTTTTTTTCATGTTTTATAATCTTATTTCCTTGATGACACGTCAACACGTTTTTGCCAACGTCCCCTATACGTGGACCGGAAAGCCTGAATCACTGTCACATGAAACTAGAAAAAGGTTTCATGAACACCTTCAGTATTTTATGCTGAAGATCCGTGCACTATTCTCTCTAAGAAAATTTAACACTGAGCATATGTTTGTTTTAATGAGCATGTATATGGCAAGGCTTTAGTTAGCAGAGTTCTAAATGAATAACAACTTTGTGAATTATTAGAATAGGTATGAAATTATTTCAAATACGAACACAGTACACATTTCATTCTAATAGCTTCTTTTAGTTTTCGTGTTTTCCGATGGTTTGGAATGTTGAAAGTGCGCGAATATGAGATTTCACTTTGCAAAGGTCTGGTGGTACTGCGCATTTCCGCGCTTGTGCACGTTAAGGGAATACTGGCATCGTGGAAGTCCCTTGAAATGCATTTGACAAAGCTGTGAACCTTGGTGACACACTACAATATATGAAAGCGTACATAGAAAGGTTTACAGCAGGTTTGTGTGTCTGAAACGTAATATTTATTTTAGTTGAATTTCTACTCATGGAAACTGTTTTTATTCTGTTTTTTTTTCTGGTAACTTGCGACAACACGTGCATGAGCTCTTCTACAGCGAACATTTTAAAGTAAGAATATCGATCGCCGGTACCGTTCGTTCGTCGCAAAGGATATAATTCCCTAAAACTTCATTTCAAACGATCAATTTAAAAACGTTCACATAGATTTACTTGAATCTCATTGAATTAGTGGTCTCCCCAGCTCGTTGTAAAAGCTTTGTGACAGACAAAAGCTAACACCGGATCTATTCTTTGCGTAGCACTAAGGCAAATTGTTGCTGAAAAACGAATTTAGTATTGCCAGAAACTATTTGTTGTTTGCCATGTGCAACACTGAAGATATTTTGTGCATTAGCTTTCACAGATGTTATTAAAATCTGATAATTGTCCAATTTTTAAAGTAAGAACCGCGTGCTGCGCTTTTTTGTTTAATAAAACAATATTAAGGTTCGTTCTGTCAGCATTTGACACCATTCGTACCTGATTTTTCAAAAGTTATGCTTTCACTTCTTCTCAACTTGTGTGTTTACCTTTAAGTTATGACTGCCAAATTCCAGAAGAGTTAAAGGAACGCACTGTCTTCCACAGGTTTTTAAAGAGCAGTTTAGTTTAACTCTCGCGGTGACTAACCTTAGAATCTTGTCCATACCGGCGTCTGATGCATTCATTAATTCCTATTATTACAGCTTTAAGGCAGCCTAAACTATCAGCAGGTAAGTGCGTTGATCCTTTTTTGTAATGCAGCTGCTCTGCGAGCAAAACTCGGTCATTTAGGCATGTTAACTCACATGAAAGTCAGTGAACCCCGCACGGAAATTGGAAAGAGCTAACACGCAACAGACAAAATTGTTCTATTTGTGATTGCTCCTTTGAAACGGCATCGACGCCAATCGTGACATGTTTGGCAACTCCGACCACTGTACGAAGCATACACTGTTTATACTTCTGCTCTTTTGCGGAAATTATAGCATAAGAAGCGTTGCAACTTGACAAACATTGGCACCGCTCCGGCTCATATCCCGTTGCCCTAGAGAGAGGCAGAGCATTACGTTCACAGAATGTAACGGTGCTGCCACTTGTACAGTACAAGCCCGTAGCCACGGGGGGGCATTTGGGGGCAGTGCCCCCCAAATTTCTTTTTGTTCTAAAAATATAATAAAAACAAAAACCGTGCCCTCTGAGAAATGTTTTTGCCCCTCCAAACCTCAAAACCTGGCTACGGTCTTGGTACAGTATAACAGCAGTTTTGCAAAATGTATTGGATTAAGTTGGCGAAATGTTTTGATTAATTCTTTTTAATTTCCCAAGGTGCATTTACATTGCATCAGTATCGAAAGAACCGCATTATAGACCTAGTGCAAAATGAAATACCGCAAATAATCATACGATTTTGGGATGTTTCTTGAAAAGAGTAAAAGAGTTGAAAAGGGTAAAATGAAAAGAGAAAAATGGGTTGTGTTTTGAAAAGAGCAAACCGTGTAACAATTTGTTTTCTTTCGTATCGGGCAAATAAACTGCGACAAAAGTAATATTTAATTGTTCTGAAATTTGTGTTCATGGCGTGTAAATCTTTAGCTGACGGTTGTTTTTGAATCAACAGCCATGACACACGCTGATTCATTGGTTTTCATTTTTTGAGGTGATTTTCGGCCAAACACGTCATTTTTATTTTTATGGAAAAAGAGACGGCATGAGTCATAATGCGGCTATCACGAAAATTCACTGATATTGCTGAAAATGTGGCTGTTTTATGTTTAAACCAAGCTAACATTTTGCACTCACTTTTTGAATTACTGAAAACCAAAATAAACTTTCTTATTTCAGCTTATGCTTCGCTATAATTTTTCTTTTGACAATAAATTACGGAAACAATTACGATTTATATTCAAGTTGAAAAGAATTTAACTTGATCTGAATACACTGAAATGGGCAATATAACTATGATTCATTTTAAGTTTTTAGACCACTTTCAGTATCAGTTTTTAAACTTTACTGTGACAAACAACATGCAAACCATTTGTCTGCTCCCTATCGGGGTATAAAAGCGTTTCTAGTAAAGTAAGGTTAGCGGGAAATCCGCATTGATTCGTTGTCAAAATCGCTTGAAACATGGTATTTACGCTTTCGTATTTAGCTGAGAGTTTGCGAAAGCTTTATCTAACTCAATTAATTAAAATTTTCTGATTTGTAGCAACTCATAAACGCATCTTTTCCAACTGATTTCTTGCACTTATCTGCGTAATGTTCGACGTACGTGGATGGGAAAAGAGTTTTCAAGAAAAGATTGCGCACTCTCGTTTGTGAGAAAATATTTCCAGCCTTCTTACTGCTTCGGGCTTTTTGCCAAGGGCGGAACATCGCCTTTGCACTGCTACTTGTAAAACATTTCAAGTGGTTTCTGTACACGCGTGCCTGTGAGCATGAGTACACTGTTCGCTTTTCATATATCGCCAATAGCCAATGTATTGCAAACTTTTGATTGTACAGTGCAACCTGTGAAATTTTCAAGTTACACGAAGTCGATTTTGTTGCATATTGGTTTTTATCGAGGATGTTTTTTAGAAAACAGATGCACGTAAATGTGTAACGCTCAGATGGACATGGGTGTACCGTGCTTTGCTTATGAACATAATTGATTTTTTATTCTTATTGAAGTTTTGGGCTCAGACATACGGTCCATGCCACATAGGCAGTGAAAAGAACACAAAGGTACAAAAATACTTCAGCACAACGCATCACAGTGCAGGTGTTGGTTAGTACACGAAGTCAATACTGAAGAGGAGCAAACAATGAAGCAAAGCATCAACAGCATCTATTGCATTTAAACGTGGGCGAACACGTATATCCCTGGGGATGTAATGCAAAACCCGATAGGCGTTGCTGCAGGTGGGCAATGTGAGGGGCGTTAAATACAACATTGTGTGTAATTCTTGCACCACAGTTGACAGGCATATACACTGGCATGGAATACGCACGAAACAGAGTGGAATACACAAAGTAACTGCAGTAGAGAGCACCGAGGTAAGGTGCCTATGACCTTGTTGCCTCACAATAGAGCAAATTTCACTTGCCTCTGAGTGTCATTGTCATCCTTCAGTGAGGCATGAAATAAAACACTAAGGTCTTTGACTTGTCAGCGAACTTCATACTTTCACCACTCAGGGAATTAACTGGTGTTGCAGACTTTTTGTACTTTTTCGAGGAGAAAACCATATCAATTATCTTGTTACCACTGTTGCGGAGCCGGAGTCGGAGTCGTAAAGAGTCGGAGGTTTTTGGTGGGAGTCGGAGTCGGATTCCTAACAACACTGGGAGTCAGAGTCGGATCTTTTTGTCCGACTCCGACTTCGGATGTCTAATTGGATCATTTTTTTACATCGCACTCCCACATTGGGAATTCCTGTTGAAATGGTACAATTTCTTTTGAAGCTTTTGTTGAAACAGGTTTCTTGCTGTGCACCACGATTTCCCTTGATTTTAACAGTCAAATTTCATTCCCTTTATGTTAAGGAGTCGGGAGTTGGAGTCGGATATTTTGCCTTCGATTGCACAACCCTGCTTGTTACAACATCTTAAGACATACCTAGTAGAGATTTTGAAATTTCTTGCGTCCCCGTTATGAACCTGACGTACCCCCCCAGTTATGAACCTGCCGCACCCCTCCCAAACCAGACCCACCTCCAATTTGAGAACCACTGCGTTAGACTTTCAATCACATCTCAGACAAACTCGAGCATATCGATCAAAACCAACTGTAAAAAGTTGTGGGAGTTGGATCAAAGACTTTCGAAATTTAAGCAAAGACTTCTCGTTTTGTAATTTCCAAAATATAGAAACTGGAAGATGTGGTTTAAAGGTTATTCAACTTCTATTTCAGACATCTTTGGGAACCAGAGAAGAGTTTGATGAACTGTGTGATGCTAAAGTCTTATGTATTACATGTACATAGAGTTGAGTATTTGCGGGCGTTGAGGTCACATCAGGCCTCGTGTTGAAATTGGATTTATTTGTTAAACAGAAAATGTCCTTGCATTGAAGAAAACATATTCTTGCGTATGCGCTCCAGGATGTGAGTAAGAATATAAAAACTTGGTTGGCCAAAGATCAAAACGTTTAATCATGTTTGGGCTTGAAATACGTAATAGTAAGCGGAATTTTCCTTTTGAAAACGCAGTTTAAATGCGAGAGCGGTTTAACATTTTTCAATCTTGCAACCACTTCTGATCGTGATATGCGGTTCTCAGCGTGCCGAGCAACAACACAGGAAATGCTTTGTTCTGTTGTCATCGCACAACATTTGCTCTTTGCCGGGTAAGAAATGCGAGCAAGCTTGCAAACATTACACTATGATTAACAGGCATCGACGTAGTTATATTTCATTGATGCTTGCAAATTTTTTCAACTACGGAGTGGAATTATGCAATGGTTCAAGTATCTGCTGTTTTAACCTTTTGTTGTACTAAACCTTTTGTTACAAAACAGATATTCAAAAAAACTAAGTAGGGAAAGTTGGTGGGTTTTCTCAAGGGAACAATTTTTGCATGATTTCATCAATACTAAGGTGTTCATCACTGCTTCCAGTCACATAAGTGACTTGCAAGATTTTTTGTGCATTAGCAAAATCAGTCTTTTCGCAGATTTTCACTTGCATGCTTACAAAGGTTTTGAAACTAAGTTGATTACTTAGCGTTCACTGCTAGTTAAACATTATAAGGCATACCAGGATGTTACAAGATGTTTTCAGTACCATCAACGAAAATTTACACACACACGCTGACTTAGAAGTGAAAACAGTTTCTCATGTTGCCCGATAAAAAGCTCGCACTGTGATTTCTGTGATTGATTTGTTGCCTATACGTGCCTAAAAGTTTGTCACCTAAGCTAAAGCTTATATTATTTCCTTGGTTTCCTTGGTTGCGATGAAAAACCGAATCTTATGCAACTGCATAAAGATCGGCAGCAGTTGCGTGCGTATGAAATGTGGAGATGCAGGTTGCTAACATGTAACCAAACAGAGCATTTTAACTTTCTTCACCAAGTGTTGCATAACATTTTGTTACCGTAGAACGTCACACGTTATAATCTGCGCGTTCAACTCAAATTAGAATAAAATTCCCCGCCGGCTCTACAATCTGTTTGAAAGTGTGTTGTACAAAACTTTCAAATTAAATCTATTCAACAAGTCTTACACACTGTTTTACGCAATCAGCATATTTTTTGCAATAAATTACACAGTTGTAAAATTTTTAAAAAGCACAAGTCAAAACAACTTAATCTGACCTTAATCGTGATGACGCAGTGGTGTGTATTAATAGAATTTCGTTTCAAATGTAATCTAAAAACTGTCCGCCAAATCCGAGGAAATGCTGTCGATCTTATTTATCTGTAGTCATCAAATGTTGGCAGCCTACGAAGAAGTGCTTGGTTCATTACATTTGTCGCTTGCGTTTTCTACATATGGCTTTTGGCTTGAGCAAGTCAATCTTCATCTCCATAATCTCAGGTTCTAAACTTTCCAAATTATTCAGCTTCTACTTCTTAGTTATTGCGAGCAGAGAACGTAATTTTCAAACAAATGAGACTATTGCAGGCGTAAGCAGTATTTTTCAGATTAACTGAGAATTCATTTTAATTCTGTTCCTGTTCACATTCGCAGATCAAGTCTGCCCCATCCAACTGATATATGACTGCGCTTTCGTAGCTCTAATGATATATAAGTCTAAACTCTACTTCAATAATTAGCATCATGCAAACTTATGGCAAAGTCTATATGCCAAAGATACTTCTGCAGCCGATAAATTCCTTATTTGCATTGTTACAAATATGGACAATGAGACAAAACTAACACAAAAATTTCCCACCATGTTTGTAAGAAATTATATTCCTCATCAGCAAAATTTTATGTTTTCGGAAATAAATGTTCCTTGTTGGATTTCCTGGATGGACATTTCCGAAACAAAAGCACGATCAATACAATTGCGTAATCAGCATCTATGGCGCAGCAAGGTTATCAGTAATATGATTATTGTATGGGAAACCTTTCACCGTTGTACAGAGTTAATCGTTTGTCATTTTTGGCGAACAGACTTTAAAAATACCACCTTGCCACGTTTTTGAGATCGTGGATGAAAATAGAGTTCACAAGTATATCATACTCGTCACCATTTAGCCTACCTACAACATGCGGCATACGAAGAATAAAAATGCGCTATCACCAGTCACCAGACGACTGACAGTGCCTTTCGTAGTGAGTAATTGTTTTAAAAAATGTGGTTGTATTCGGAAAAATAGATCATTTTTCGACTGGTATTGCTTGAAACGCGAATGGAATAGTTGCCACAAAATACCTTCGGCTGATTTTGCCATATACCTTTGTAAACCTCTTTTCATGGAACTGAAACGTTACACTTAATAATTGCGCTTGCGCGTGAAATCTTTTATGTAAGTCGCATACCTCACTTGGGTTTCACAGGCTCTACAAGCTGATGTTGAAGATGTCCGTGTAAATTCTCAGTCACCTTCCCACTCAGCCCTGGCCATACAATGTAAACAGCACTTTGCCTTCCTTAAGAGAAGCTTTCCATCTTTTACTTAACAAAAATATATTGTTACAGGAAAGTTTCAAGCGAGCTCTGTACCAGCATATGACGAACCAACTAAGCCTCAACTGAAGATAAGACAATCTTGGAAATGACCAAAAAGGAGAATGTAAGTCAGGGTGTGTATGGAAAGATGCAATCTATATTGTTTTTGACAGTAAGTTGCGTTAGACACAGGAAGGCAAACCACTGCTGCTCCACCAACTATTTAGGAACAAAACATTTTGCCAAACTTTTTTGCAGGTAGCATGAAAATTTAGGTTATCAAAGGCAGGAACCGCATTTACATCAGCAAACCCAATATATACTTTATCAAACGTAAGTTTGATCCCAAACAACAAAAATACAGCTTAATCAACAATAGCAATCAAAAATAACCATAAAAGACAATTCTTCATCAAATGTAAGTTTGATTTCAAGCACATGCTGTGAAGCAACATGAGCAGCAGAAAAAAACGTTAAGTTTGAATTTTTTTTAAGGCAAGTTTTAAAATTACTGCATTAAGACAAAACTTTAGCAAAAAATGAAAAATTATTTAGATTAGTTTTTCTGCTGAATCTAAGTTACCTATTTCAAACTGTTTAGCAAACATTTTGAAAACTTTTTGGCGAATTTAATTGAAAAGAACACTGTTTGTGCCAATAAAAGCATGCCACTGCGAGGCTGTAAAAACATGTTCTGCCTTAGCTTCATGTGGTTTCGTTCTCCATAGGATTGTGTCTGTATCGCAAGGCGCGAATGCACAGCTGTCATGCAAGAAACGATACCGACGCTATGTTCTTGAATGGAGTAGTGTTTTGTTTTGATGAACATGTCAGTGTGAAAAACTGTCAGCTCACTGTTTTTTGTAGTGAATGCAAAAACGGTGAAAGCGACGGAGAAAAGTTCATCGTCGACAACGACGGGATGGGCCATAATAGTGTGAATGCAAAATTTAACAGCTGTTGTCGTTAGTGCAGCCAGACAGTCTGATCTAAAAATTCTAGGGATTGCCTTGTTCAGTGGCGGATCCAGAAGAGTAGCTTGGTGCATCCTCCCCAAAACAACCACGGCGATATCCCTTGAAGTGGTGTCCCTTTTCCAAACTTCCCCCTTTAAAAAGATGACCTTTCATAAGTTGTGGCGATTTTTTCAACAACTCCTCCTAAACAAACAGAAGGTATTGATTAAGGGCGGATCCAGGGGAGACGATTGGGGTGATCGACCCCTGAAACCTAATAAAGTACCTTTTTGACCATGATTTGTACAATTCGGAAAACAGCATTCGCTATATAAGGCCATTTTTCCGTCTATTGTTTTGTCACAGCAGTGTTGTGAAGTATAGCCTACTTCATCTCTCTTACAGTAGTGAACCCGTAATGAGACTTGACTGCCAAATATTACTAAAATCTCCCCCTTAAACTTACTGGCTTCATCTCCCCTGGTATTGGTAAACCGCAAACATCTACTGAAAGCATTTTTTGGAATGCTGGCAAATTGTCTGTGATTACCCCCGCCTAATGGGAATCAGTGATCCGTGAATTACTACAGTTTCGCTACTTGCAATGCAGACCAACATAAGCATTTTTATCTGCTCACGTGCGCATTCCGGGTGATTCCGATGCCTTTGCATTCGCAATCAAAGAACGTTAGGATGTACGTGTGTACTGACGTACTTCTAATTTGTTGCCGTCACACTTTTATTGCCGAATCACGTGTTTTCTTCCAATGCGTATATGCACGCACAGCGTTGAGGATAGAACTTGTGGTTTTTCTGCATTTTTTCTGCCGCAACGTCATCGCCCTTTTTCACACCCATGCATTTGCGTACGGCTTTACGAGGTGCTCTAGTGCCGTGCAATGTGCTCTAGTGCCTTGCGACCATTAAAAAAAACTGCAGTGTTGTTTATGGTATAACTTACACACTTGCTTCGATATTATAGCACGCCCAAACTACTGCATATTCTTACACTACTAGAGTTCCTCACTTTGACGTTGTGTTTGGAATTTAGATGTGAGTGATACTATTTCCGTTTCTCTCTCCTCTCTTGGTGGTGCTGCGTCATTCTTGTGAGAAACTTTCAGCGGCTTTTCCTGGCCGGAGTACGTTCCTTAGCCGTCATGCAAGGTTGTGTTTACAAGTTAAACTGCTTCTTTGTTCGAGTTTCCTGGCCAGTTTTATTTGTTGTGTTCTTTGGGCCGGTAGCCTTCGGTGGTTATGAACAAAGGTCACGTTACGTGGATCTAACTCGTCTCAAGAGATTGCCCTAAATAAACCGTTCTTCTAATGTCCTGCTCTCGTGTCATCTGCGCACATGGTCATGCACCTTGCCATCAATCGCCGTCGCAGTTTCAAAACGGACCAGTTGTGCTAAATGAGTCATTTAAGAAGCGCTTCTTCGAAGGATGACATATGTCCACTACGAGATGTTTTTGTAAACACAGGTTGCTTTGAAAACATTTGCAGACATCTGGTGCTGCTTGGGCAAGATGAATGTTTGTGGAATGGATCACTACGCGGTGTAGGTTAACTTGTAAGCTCTGCTTTTCTGCAAAAAGTCCTAATAGTTGTTGTATATAACTATGTCCATTGAATTTATACATTGTAAACTATGTCAGAGAAATGTTTAACAATTTGGTTTTATGAGCCAGATTCGTTAGTGGAGGCCAGAATCGGCGGCTCCACTTGTTTTGTTAGGACCAAACGTACCACAGAAACAACACACTGCCAAGGCCAGGGTTTCTGTTTGAAGAAAATATCAAAGAAAGGTTATCAGGTCTTCCCACTTTGTGTCAAGTTAATTTTCGATGAAGCGGATGACCTTCTGTTAGTTAGACATTCCCTGAAAAGGTAAGCACAACTTGGGCAAACACAAGGGAGAATTTGTTTCCCACACCTTTCTTCTACAGATTTTCTGTGATTCTACAAAAGTTTACATTGCGTTTATAAATGTGGCCCTGTGAGCTCCCGAAGAAGAAAAACTATGAGCTCCCCATGAAGAAAATTTGGCTAAGCTGCTGCAAATACCATTTTTATGCCAAATCAATGTTTGTAAATGATAACGTTTTCCATACTATGTAAGATAACCGGGCTAAGTTCTTGCTTTGAGTCTAACTTACACGTTCACTGAACAGTGGGTAAGAGAAGTGTGTGGACTCAAACTTAGATGCAGTAACTAACGAAATCGGTTGATTTCCTTGCCAGCAAAATTTTGGCAGTGAAGCCGACAGTGAGTAAAACACCAGTGAGCCAACTTGCTTTCCATTACCAGAGCACTGTGCATAACCGTTTTTGAGTTGTTACTAAGTGTTACCACTTCGGCTGTTTAAAAGCAGTAGTGATATTTGATTTGCTAATCTGGATACGAGAAGATTTCCCTACTAACAAAAATACATTTTTTAGTTAGCATGAAATGTAATTTTGAGTAATACCAATTTTTTCTCCTTGAGTTCAAGTAACCACAGCAGCTCAGGTTTCAAAGGCAGGCTTTGTGACTGGTTAAAATGTTAAAAGTTGTAGAGCGCTCATGTTTCCTTTAGGTTCGGATTGTGTGGATTTTACCTTTTCCGTCACGTGAGTACGGGTTAAAAACGTACGAGTGGACGACCGCTAGTTTTTACGTTTCTTGCCGATGCAGAATGAGGAGCCGGGAGTCGGAGTAGGAAATTTTAGGAAAGGTCGGAGTCGGATATTTTACCTACGGCTCCACAACCCTGATTGTCAGTGCCACAGCCAGGAATTTAATTCGGGAGGGGCAAGTCGTCACACCCAGTTAGCCATCGTGTCATGTACCGCTTTTTACAACGTTGTGCATCTTCATCTTACTTTTCATTCGATCTCTTCAAATCAATGATGCTTTCTAAAATCTTCATTTTTCCTCAACTATTTAACGCTCCACAATGACGGTGACCAACCGATATAGTTGGTGTGTTGTACCAGTGCACGCGTCTCATCAGTGTTGTTTTTGCATAACACCGAAAATCTTCCATGTGCTTCACGGCGCCCTAGGATCTCTTTATTTACTTGTTCCAATATGCAGACAACGTGTGCAAACCAAGCATACAAAAAGTAAGACATATACTGGTAAAACGTTAATCGCCAAATCCTGCTTTAAAATTCAGGAAATTGATTGGCTATCTATCTCATGATAAGCATTTGAAACCTTGATCGGAACAGTTTGCATGCCTCTGTGCGCCAATGTACACCCCCATCTCACTTACCTTTTACTTTTTTCTTTTTCTCAGTTAGCTGTTTACCTCAATGTTTGATGAGAGTATGGTTCATTTCTCTCACACTACTGGATCACTGTATTATGATGGGTGAATGACGTTGCAGTTGGGGTCCTGTTAAAGTGTTTTGCTCCTACGAGTTTTGGTCGGGAGCGATTGATACGTCCATCTCGTCCGCCTGGGTTGCTCATCCGAGCTAACGAAATCAGTAGCATCAGACATAGCATGGATATCCATGGCCAAATAGCAGGGATTCCTGCCTCGAATGACTCATCTACGGCAAGCTGCACCCAAAATCACAGTCCGTCCTTTTCAGGACGAGAAGCACTTGCTTCTGGCGATGAACCGTTGGTCATTCTACAAATCAATGTTGAAGGATTGACAGCAGCAAAGCGAGAGTTGATTGAAATAAAAGCCACTGTTGCACTAATTCAAGAGACGCACCAGACTATGATTGACTGACCAACTTAAAGTTATATGGCTTCACCTTGGCTGATCACATCCCGAGCCAACACCACGGTATGGCCACCTTTGTACGATCCTCAATTTCGTTCTCACTTGTTGGTTATCCTAATGCAGGGAAGCATACGCATTGGGTAACTATCGTTATTAATGGAATCCGCATCTCAAAGGTTTATCACCCTCCACCTGCTATTCTCAGTGTATCTATGCTGCCTAGTGTTTCTGATCAGTGCATAATCTCCGGGGATTTCAACTGTCGCAATGAAAATCGGGGCTACGCAAACTCCAATTAAAACGGCAACCTTTTGGCTGACTGGTCCTGCACCAATAACCTTCATACGCTTTACCACCAGAAACAACCGGCCTCATACCGATCGGCAAGATGGAACTCCGGAATAAACACGGATGTAACTTTTTTTCAACACATAAACGGGGAATCATACCTACAAGAGAAGTCCTCGACCAGTTTCCTCACTCTCAGCACCGCCCTTCCATGATTCGCAAATGCCGCTGATTTCTTTCACCAGAAGCGCTCCCATACCGAGATTGATCTTCAGAAAAGCAGATTTGGGAAGATATAAAAACCTAACCAACAACTCTGCCGACAGATTTCCTGCACCAAGAATTCATAAGATCAATTTTGCCTACGAACAGTTCACACACACCCTGAAAACTGTTGCCAAACAAGCAATCCCTAGAGGATTTTGGAAAAGTTATACCCCCACGTGGGATGAAGAGTGCAGTCGATTATACAAAGAATATCTGCACGCAGACAATCCAGATAGCATCCATTCCTCGGCGTCAGCATTGACAGATCTACTATAAGAAAAGGCATGAACGATAAGAAAAGGCATGAACGCTGGGTTGACACGGTCAGTAACATCGATTTCACTCACTCATCAAAAAAAGCTTGGAAGACCGTGAAACGTCTAACTGGCACTGTTTCTGCTAAGAAGGTGTGTCCTATCTCCCCAGACGACTTGGTAGACAGGTCGTTCGGAATGGTCTTACTGAATATAACAACAGAAAGTTTAAGAGACAAATAATTAACGAACCGAAGACACTACGATTGTGCAACATCGATAGCCCTGATCTGTACGAACAGTTTACCATTGAAGAGGTAATTGTTGCTCCAAATCAGCTTAAACTTGGCAAATCTCCTGGCCCAGTCGGGATCTATAATGAATACTTGGCCAACCTTGTGAAAAATATTGTAAACTGGCTAACACTGTTTATCAACACATGCTTCCACAACAATCGTATTGCAAAGATGTGACGCAGAGCATCTCTTATAGCCCTGCTAAAACCAAGGAAAATAGATACCGTCCATCTCCCTCCTCTGTGCTACATTCAAACTCAGAACGCTTAATCCTAAACCGAAGCAACCCGATAGTTGAAAAATTCCTACGTCAGGAGCAGGCAGGTTTCTCAAAGGGCGCTCTACGGATGACCAAGTTGCTTGTCTTACGCAGAACATCGAACAAGCGTTCGAGGATAAAAATGTCTGCGGGGCTATCTCTCTCGACCTTACGACAGCTTTCGATACTGTATGATGGCATCTTGGTCTGCAGCTGAAGCTTCTAAAAGTACTAGCATGTCAACCCATGGTTATCTTGGTCTGCAGCTGAAGCTTCTAAAAGTACTAGCATGTCAACCCATGGTTCATCGTGGAACTTTTGTGCTCAAGATCCTTTGTTCTATACACCAGCGATGGACAAACAAGTTGCCCTTCAGAACCAAAAACGGAGTCGCACAAGGATCTGTTCTCGCCCCCTGTCTGTACAATATCTACACAGCGGATTTTCCGGAAACGTCGGCCAAGCGGTAGATGTACGCTGACGACGTCGCTCTGACCGTCTCGCCCCAACATTAGGGAAGTGGACATGGGAGTACGCAGGGGAGGGGCAAAATGGGCAGTTGTCACCCCCCCCGGAAATTGGTACTAAGAAGGAAAATTTTCTGGAAAACGTGAAATCAGCAGTTTAATTCTGATTAGTTGGGTTAATTCTTGCAATGACAGTTTATTTGGCAATATGACACTCACACAGCACAAGAGTCAAGTTCACTGTGTTGGTAGTATGCAGTTAGGAGCTTGCAGTTCACTAAATCCGCTTCTTTGGTTGCAGAGGCAGGTTGCGAAACTTGCGAGCGAATTGTCAAGTCACGGTAGACAGAAGTATGCGTTTTGCCGCATGTAACTATTGAACGCAGGTATCTTGGCAGGAAATGTAGTGAGACAGCGGCTGCTGACAGCAGTAAGCCACGTAGGTAGGCGAATTGCGGTTCGCCGACATATTTTGTGTGGCTCGTCTAGACTAGATGAATGGCAATATCTCAGATTGATAGAGAGTTGTTGCCTCATATTTAACGTTTGTTTTATTTATCAATGTGTTTACACAAGTTCGTGAAGTTGGTCACCAACAGTGTCCCTGTAAGAACATTTTACATTGAGCAAATATTTGTTTTAGTGCGCATGCAATTTCACAACCATGTAGACGCACAACCAGTGAAACGTATCGAAAGAGCTACGCGATGTGTATACGATATCAAATTTGAATGTTGCAAGTGTGCAAGAATGAGATTTCACTGCGCAAATGCTCTGGTGGTTCTGCGCAGTTGTGCACCTCAGAGGGAAGACTGGTCACCAGGGAGTCTGCGCGATTTGATAACAACGACAGTGAACCTAAATCGCAAGTGAGTCTATTTAAGTTCCCAGAAGAAATTAAAATTTCTCAAAGACATCGTCGAAAGCATTCTTTCATTTTCCCAATGTCAGAATGAGAACGAATGTTTTTTGCGAAGAGGCAACTGAAGACAAAGTGGAGGAATACTACAATAAATTTAAGACTACTGGAGAAGTTCCAAGTCAGATTTGACCATTTCCAAGAGTCAAAACCATGCTTTGCATTCCTTGCAAATCCATTCAATGTCAATGTATCGGTGATGGCTGTCCAGTTCGCTAGCCGTTTGTTACCAACGTGTCTGCTGTAGAGATAAAACTGACCGAAATGCAAGAAAATCTGGCTCAAAAAAAGCTTTCGTCAATGCCACTCTGCACTTAATTTCGGGCGACAGGTTCAAGAAAGTAAATACCCGGAATTTAAAATACCAGTGTATAACTCACTCCTGTGTATTGCACAACATATTGCTGTGATTTTTTTCTCTGTAATAAAGTTCGTAAAATCAAACTATCGTGCAACCCTGCAAAATGAACACTTGGTAGAATTAATTTGCACAGCTTTAACAACATACTGTGCAGATTTTCGGGGTCTAGAAAATCAAACAAAAACTTAATACTGACAATTACTGTACATCAATTAACGTCAAATTTGCATTCTTTACCATATTTGTATAGACACTACAAACTGGTTTTGCGGCTCGCTGTTTTTTTGGATTTCTGCAAATGACTCTTCTATTGAACAAGTTTTCCCACCCCTGGTTTATACTATGCATAAAGACACATGAGTGAAAGAGAAGCATTGCTGCCAACAAAACGCATTTTTTGCAACCAATGCTCCCTCTGAAGGTGCGCAAATGCACAGTACCACCATGCAGACCATTTGCGCAGTGAAATCTCATCTCGCGCACTTGCAACATTCCAAATCATCGGAAAAGTACGAAAACAAGGAGAAGATATTTGAATTAGATGTGTAAATCTTTCGTATTTTCATAAGATTTTACACTTATTCTAAAAATTCACAAAGTTTATTATTCCTTTCGAACTCCGCTAACTCAGTCTCAAAAAATCCATAATCACTGAAATATTTGCTCACTTGTAAAGTTTTCTTACAAGGAAAACACTGTATGCAACTGTTGCCGTAACATTGGACATTTTCTTTTTTGTGTACGTCCATTTGCGTTGCATCGACAGCGATAAGCAAAATGTCGACTTTGCCCTCCCTGGAAAAATTTCTGCGGACGCCCATGGAAGAGGAACTTACTTTATCACACGATATCTCTGTCGTTAACAGTTTCCTGACTAAGTGGAGACTCAAGCTTTCAGTTGAGAAAACTGTGTGCTCTGTCTTCCACCTGAAGAACCACTCAGCCAACTATCAGCTGAATGTCAATTTACAACCCAGTGTAACAGTGAAGTTTGACCCACTTCCATCTTATCTCGGCACATGCTTGGATCGCTCTCTGAGGTTCAGAACACACTTACACACACTCAAAAAGAAAGTCTCGTCGCGAGTGGCACTCATTAAGCGATTGGCCAGTGCCGGTTGGGAGCTTGCTTCAAGCTCTAAGAACCTCCTGCTTGGCTCTTGTGTTTGCTCCGGCAGGGTACTGTGCTCCAGTGTGGTGCCGCAGCGCTCCCACAAAGCACATCGATGTACCTTTAAACGAGTCGATGCGCATTATCACTGGCTGCCTGCCGGTGATAAAATCTCACCCACCTCATTCTTGCCCATTCTATCTGGCATTACCCCACCTAAGAAAAGGCACAGTGCTTCATGCTTGAAACTTTACAGCAAAACTTTCAATCCGAAGCATCTCCTACACAAAACTATGTATCTAAAACCTTCTCCTCAAAGTCTCCGTTCCAGAAAACCTCTTCGCTCCTTTATGGAATTGTTGTTAACCAACGGGGAGCCAACCACACCAATCCCTCCAACTCTCCAATCCTTCATTCCCGCATTTGGTCCACAACCACCAGGCTGCGACCTCCCCAGAAATGCCGGGGTTCAGCTCAACCGCCTGAGAACTTGTGTTGGCCGATTTGCGGACAACATGAAACTATTTGGTGTGTGCGGCTCAGATTTGTGTGTATGTGGCAAGGTGCAGACTGCACACCACATACTGCATGATCACACCAAATTTAAACCTCCGTGCCACATATATGAGGTACAGTAGACAATTCTGGAATAGGAGAAGGTGGGACGCAGTAGACCTGAGGTCACAGTCGTTTTTTTTTATTTGTTCAAAAACTTGAAAACATTACTTTTAAAGTTTCCATGGTGATTTAGTCTCATACCAGCCGCGGTACGCAACTGAATTTTTCCTTGATAGGCAGTCGTTGTTACAAATTACAGAGCAAGTTGTGTTTTTTCTACCCAAAAGCCATTTATAAAATCGCATTTAGATTTGGGTCTTCACCACGAGTTTCATCATCACGAGTTTCAACATCTGTTCTGAGTTTTTTTGACGTTGTAGTCAGGGCAGTGCAACATTGTTTGATAATGCCAGATTTCAAATTATTTTTTAGCTGATTTAGTACTTCATTTTATACTTTAGGTATGCATGGGGCACATCTGCCAAAAAAATAGGGCACACTCAATACATTGCAACTAGGTCAGTCTAAACAAGGTAAAGCTTGAAGGGTTATATTAAAATGCAATACACAGCGCCGTTTTAGATGGTGGGGGTCTAGGGCCCAGGCGTGGTGGGAGGCCCCATGTGCGGATACAAAATATTTATGGGATGATCTATGAAGTCAGTAGTATTTCCTCATATCGTCAATATTTATGATGTAATCGTGTGACGTCACATTTGTTAACTCAATTGTAACAAAACGCTGTGATGCAACATGGTATTTGACAATGTTTAGCGATTTGTGAAACTGTTGCAAAACCAGTCGCTAGAAGTATCGCATCTTCGTTTTTAAATATTTGCTTGTAAAAAGGTTTGAAAAATTTTTTGGGAAGCGTTTCTGGGCGATCCAACCTTTTCATCATCTCTAAACGCCAGTCCTCACTCAGCAATAAATTTTACGACAGAAACCAAACGTTGCAAGCAGTGGCGATTTCCGATATTGTTCTCATTGGTTGACTTGACTGGCTACTGTTGTTCTGTATCAATTCTTCATAGTGATTTTCTGCGACTATATGCAATCCTGGCATCTATATGTTCCATTGAATGCTCGTGGCTCCTCAGGCGCTCAAGAGCGTCCTTCTAGTCAAAGATTCCTTTTCTAACGAGGAAATGCGCACATGTAGTCGTATCCGCGCACATCAGTCTACAAGTGAAACATTTAACACAAGTTTGTGAAAGAGAAAAACAAAGCCAACGTCTGTCAGCTACTTTGCCGTTGTGGTTCTGGCAACGAATAAGATTTGTAGTTGTGGTACATTTCCGTGACGAGTTTCTGTCTTTGCTGTGTTTTGGAACATCATGTTTCAGAAATGTCTTTTCATCACAATGTCAAAAAAACCTGCTTCATATTTCAACCAATATTCCCACATTTTTTCCGGTATATTGGCTGGCCCCAGGTCCCAGAGACAGAACCGTCGCCAGACAGTCGTCAATAGGGGTCTTTACGTTTGTGCGGGGGGCTTGGCGTTCGCGCAGGGGGGCTTGACATTCAAATTTGACAAAAATTTCACGAATTTATAGTGTTTCATATTTCAATTTGGGGGCTTGGAGCTGTGTTTGGGGGGG
>Ga0210059_1001369_pt1 | contig 36421 bp, 19 predicted proteins | sample Ectturendosymbi2_FD_188042 | JGI IMG/M metagenome (GOLD analysis project Ga0210059, IMG submission 188042) | Ecteinascidia turbinata endosymbiont from Florida, USA - Sample 2 (SPAdes) (version 2) | ecosystem: Host-associated > Tunicates > Ascidians > Unclassified | place: Key West, Florida... | reverse complement strand
TGACAGCTTCCTCCCATCGCTCCTGATTCTTCTGTTGTAGTCGAGAGAGTAGGGACGAGGCGGCTCTGTCATAGGCAGTCCCCACTGGGGCTCGGATAAAGGAGCGATAGAGGGTCTCACACCCTTGGCGATGAAACATTGGAACCAAAGCGCAAGAAGCTTCCTCTCACACCTATCCACTGCTGCCAAGCACGAGACCGGAGATACCTCAATTACCGTTTTTAGAGTCTTCTGTCGCCTTCGATGACTATCAGACCAGGTTGAAGAATTTGAGAAACGTGTCGCTCTACCACTGTGCCACTTAGTCGATTTAATGCACCAGATTTATCTATAACTAACGTTTTTGTTTCAGGTTTGACAGGTTTTGAATCTTGACTGTTTTTCATACGCAAACAACGCCTACTGCTGCTAGGATGCAAGCCTCTCGGTATATTTGAATTCAACCACCCTTGTAATCCAAAATGTATCAACCCGCCTGATGCTGTCAGGTGTAGATTATCAAATGATGAAAAGTTGCATATGCAGAGCTTAAACCACCGCTATAATCAAGTAATATGGATCTGTGCGTTATAATTTAAGTCTAGCCGACTATACCTAAAATAAGAATGTGTGCTTTGATATTTCCAGCATTTTTTAAAGCGTTTCAAACAAAAATTTCATCTGGGTTATTTCCAGCAACATGGCTTCACATATCCTGATTTTATTCCTCACAATAATGTTCAATTGTCCACAAGATCTTCAAACCGAAACAGGGCAACATTCCACCCTAATAAATCGCCAACACCTGTTAGTCTTTGTCCGCTGCACAAAGCAGTGGCGTACGCAGAAAATTTTCATGGTGGGGTTTCATTCAGTGGCATAGGGTAGTCATTTGTATTTGGTGTGCGCTGTTTGTGACGTCACAATTTGACGTCATAGTCCTGTTTCCAAACCAACGTTTTGGCGAAGTTTGTTGACATAATATGCTCATATTTCTATACATCCACACTCCTTATTTTATGTGTCATTGCACTGAATATAAACTAATAGCGCTCCAAGTTAGGCTATCGGAGGAAAATACACCCAACGCTACTATAGAGCAGTTCACAACTGCAAAACTATCAGGCTGCGCGTTGAAGCAGGGGAGTACAACACACTCATCAGCTCGTCAGAGCAATTTACAACGTAAAAATGAGGATGCGCTAATGTCTTGTCGAAAACGAGAAGTCGAGCATAGAGTAAGTGTGGGTGGACTGGCTGGCGCACACCCCGGTTTGAAAAATCGAATCTTACTAAACTACACAAGAATTGAGAATGCGCATAAAGTACGCAAGAAAACCTTCGATTTTGTTGTTATTTACAGAAGTCCAGCAAACTTTTAGTTTTCCTTTTTTACTGCTGGGACATTATCAAATGTCTGAATGCTTCTATGTTAAAAAAAATCTGTTTTGAGCTCGTGCAACAGTTCTATCATGCTGCACAAATTGGTATGCCTAATGCAACCAATGCGGTCAGCGCTTGCGCTGATCAGCCTAAGCAGACAAAATAAATGCAATTTTTCGGATAAAGTGAACTATCGCCGAACACAATCTTAAACATGCATAGCCTAATGGACGCAAGGTCTGCAAAAAGTGGTGAGATGATTTCTGTAACCAGACAACAACCCAGATTCCAACCGAAACTTAATTATTACTTTTTGGCTCATTTACAATGTTCCTTGAAATTTGCATGCGAATTCATTCCGTGTTATTTGCGTTCAGTCGACAAATTAACAAGGAAAATGTATGCGGAAACAATTGACAATTTGTCCTTATTTTGATAATCTTGAATTTGACATTTTTGTTGCAGGTGGTCCTCAGTGCCACTTTATCACGTCTGTTACCATTGCAGTTAGGATTCGAACGCTTCCAGGAAATGAGCTTTAGCTGAATTAAGTTTGCTAAGATCAAAGTAAGCCATTCATGTGCGGCCCTGGTTAAGACATTGACATAATTTTTGACTCAGTAAGCCTTTTGGGTTGGGCATAGCTGGAATAGGAAGTTACAGTCGAGTCGACAAGGGTGTCACAGTTGGGAGCTGCAATATCAACCGTTTAATTTTTGCAGACGATTTGGTACTGCTAGCTTCTTTTCAACAGGGCCTTCAACATACACTTGAGCAATTTTTTGCTGCGTGCGACCGAGCCGGAATGAAAATCGTCACTAAAATACCGAGGTATGATGTCTCTCTAGAAACCAAAGCCGTCGCCAGCGGGAGGGCCAGTGGTTCCCGCTTTGAAATCAGTGCCCCCCCATTTCACATTTGGCCCCCCGGTTGCTACATACATCCAGTACTGTATTTTAAAAATGTAGCCCCCTTCTGGTTTTTGGCCCCTTCTGTTTTTTTGCTCCCCCCTGCTGCTAAATCCTGGCGACGGGCCTGCCAGAAACCCAAGTTAGTGTATGCTGCAAGTGAGCGGCAATACACTGCAGCACGTAAAAAAGTTCCAGTACCTATGGGTGGTATTTATGTCACGAGTGACGGAATATGGAGCGAGGAGATTGATACACGGATTGGTGAAGCAAACGCAGTTGTGCGTGAGCTTTATCGCTCCGTGGTCATGAAACGCGGGCTTTCAAACACCGCAAAGCTGTCAGTTTTTAAATCGGTCTGTGTTCCGATCCCTACTTATGGTCATGAATCTTGGTTAATGACCGAAATAATATTGTCTCAGGTGCAAGCGGCAAAACAGGATTTTTGCGAAGAGTGCGAAGTGACACAAGGGCATATCGAGGTTAGAGGGCGCTCGGGGCAAAAAAGAAATTTGGTGCCCCCATGTTCGAACCTAAGGTATTTTGGGAATAAATGTAATGTATTGAAGGAAAAACGTGGGACATTGTTGGGACTTTTCGGCGACTCCAGTGATTCGGCACCCGGCACCCGAGACATTGTGCTCTCTTGCCCCCGCCGTTACGCCACTGGTGTGGCACTTCACGACAAAGTGCGCAGCTGTTAAATTCCCAGAGCCCTGAACGTTGAACCACTTCTCCAAACTGACAGATCACAGCTACGCTGGTTCAGTCATGTGTCCAGAATGTCCCACAAAAGACTGGCGAGGCAAGTTCTGCTGGCTAAACACACGGGAAAGCGGCCAAGAGGTCTCCAAGGCCTAGTTAGAGTGACTAAATCTCCGACCTTGCCTGGACCGTCTTGTTGTGGAGCCAGCAGAACTACGTGAAATTGCTGTTGACCGTGAGGTATTCCAAGTCCTAGAGCTGCTGCCCAGCGACTACCCTAGAGGAAAAGCGGGCATGAAAATGATTGAAATGAATAACATTTGCCTTATTTAGTTGATTCATTTGCGTTTAAAAGTACTTAGCTAGCGAGTGAACAAATTCCTTAGACGGCTAGAATTGATTAATGCGAACGTAGAGACGGCTAGAAATGATTTGTCTATAGTTTACGAGACCTTTCACAGGAAATAAGATGCAAAAACTGTTTCTGGTAAGTTCAGGTACCGCAATTGTTACGTCAGCGTCTTAATGCGGCCCGCGGTTACCTTATAAGTGCTCATGTGGCCCACGGAGCAATTTGAGTTTGAGACCCCTGATCTAATCCCAAACACCAGCCCAAGTGCAAAAGCATTGTCTACCATCCATGCAACCTTAAGTTTGGAATTTCCTTGTGTGCTGCTGAATTTCCATTTCTATTTGTGAAACAGCTCTAGTAGAAAATCTTGTCACTGTACGTAAAAAAACTTTCGTCTTTCCAGTGGAGCAATCATTATCGTTCAGTTAGGTTTTCCATAGTTTTTCATGCTTTGATATGTAGGATGACCGTTTGCTAAACTTTCTAGAAAATATATTTCTTGTATATTAAAGATATTTGTTGGGAACATGCGACGCTTTTTACTCTCAACTCACCCCGACGACAGTGATGACCTAGAGGTGCTGAGCGACGAAGTCTCGTCGGCTGGAGTCGCTGCTACATCGTCTTCAACCTCAGATGACATGGAAAAGCTGGCGTTGAAAATGGCCCGATGCGTGGCAAGGTCATCAGAAGTAAGCTTAACTCGTTTCGCAACTTCTGGAAAAGAAAACGATGGAATGAAGTAATTCTTACAATACAATAGCTTTCTTTGAAATATGCAAACACGCCATATACACAACGACTAGTGAATGATTTTCAGAGACAGGTACAATGCAGCATTTTTAAAATAAATCAAAAAGTTATCTTCGCATGAGACTGCTATTTTGTCTTTTATTATGTGACATCCAATTTCAACAGCATCGTGCATACAAACTTTTGAACGGAAAGCATTTGGATAATGTGTCGTCGTAAGCAGAAATCGAAACAATGTGGTTCATTCATAAGTTTTAAACGAATTATCAAGCCAATTTTTACATTAAACAATATTTACGTGGTACTTTTTAGGTTAATTGAAAAAAAGATTCGGGAAGGGTTTTGGCATCGGATTGAGAAAATACAGGGGTCATGTAATTTTCCCCGAAGAAATACCAGGTCGATGAGACATTTTATTTGCAGCCTGCAAATCGTCTTTACTGGTGTAGATTATAAAACACTGTAAACTCCTCTTTTGTAAAGATCCTGTTCCAGGGACCGAGTTTCAGGGGTGACGAGGGGACATATCGCCCAACTTTTGGACAAGGGGGAGACAATATCGTTTGTCTCCACCAATACTTTGTGATAAAAAATAATGTATTTGTACTGTCGGGATATATTAAGTGAATTATCCTGCCAAGATATTGCCAAGGAATTTTTTTGAAGTCCATGATGGAAGGTGCCGTGTGTTTGGCAAAAGTTGAATACTATCCCGATGTACATGACAAACAACGGTATGATTTAGGCGTTCTTTTGAGTCATTGTAGGGCGCAGCCATGCCTGTTAATGGAATCTCAGGTTAGGTACACACAGTGGCGTACGCAGAAAATTTTTATGGGGTGGGTTTTGGTTCAGGGTCATATGGTGGTTATTTGTATTTGGTGTGCGCTGTTTGTGACGTCACAATTTGACGTCATTTCCATGTTTCCAAACCAACGTTTTGGCGAAGTTTGTTGACATAATATGCATATTTTTCTACATCCACTCCTCATATTTTATGTTTCATTGAACTGAATATAAACTATCAGCGCTCCAAGTTAGACTATCGGAGAAAAACAAATTCAACGCTGTCACAGCAGGAGAGTAAAACACACTCATCAATGCGTAAGAGCAATTTACAACTGCAACATCAGGCTGCGCTAAGGTCTCGTCAAATACGAACAGTTGAGCAAAACTTTCAATTTTTTATTATGTATAAACGTCCAGCAAACTTTTAGCTTTCCTTTTTCACTGCTGAGACGTTATCAAATTCCTGAATGCTTCTATGTTAAAAAAAGCTGTTTTTGAGCTCGTGCAACAATTCTATCATGCTACAGAAATTGGTAATGTTTCCAGTGCGGTCAGCGCTTGCGCTGATCAGCCTTAGCAGACGAAATAAAGGCAATTGTTTCGGATAAAGTTAACTATCGCAGAACACAATCTTAAACATGCGTAGCGGACGAAAGGTCTGCAAAAATTGGTGAGATGGTTTCTGGACGCAGACGATAGCCCGAATTCCCACCAAAACATAAATATTACTTTTTGGCCCATTTACAATGTTCCTTGAAATTTGCATGCAAATTTATTCCGTGGTATTTCCATTAAGTCGACAAATTAACAAGCAAAAAGTATTCGAAAACAATTAATCTCCTTTGCGTACGTAATAAAGTTTTGTAAAATATCAAGCTCAAGGGGGGGTTATCCCCAAACTACCAACCCCCCCCCTTTGCGTAAGTTGGTGTACACGTTCATGAACTAAATTTTTAATGTACTTTTACTTTAAGAATAATGGAAGTGTTGTGTTTGTTTTATCTACTTTGACATAAAACTCTTCAAGTGCTAATACTAAACTTTTAGCGAAGAAGCAAATACCTAGTAATCATTGTCAAGCACAGTACTATGCAACTGCCATAACACCATGGGGGTGTAACCAGAGGATTTGGTCCCATTTTCGATTTTACAAAAAGGTCATGCTACGGTTGAGTGAACATGTTGACATCATCGAAACGCAAACAACAATATTACATTTGTGTTGATCACAAACCCCCAAACTTTTCTAGAGAACTCGGTCCCTGTCCTGTTCCTACACAATAGTTTGATGATGCTCAAAACGTTCAGCAATAATTCCAAAAAAATCCCATCAGTATCTGCAAAATACCTTTCTGAATGAGGATTTTTCTAGCTGTGGTAAGTGCTTACAAAGTTTGTTTAACAAACACTGTGATGCAATCGAATTTATCTACGATTAGTCATCAAGTCATGATATTGTGTTTGGATTCTTGGTTTCTTCAAACATCTCGCCAGCAGTAAATTCCACGCCTTGCATTGAACTACACGGCAAACTCCACTACCATGGCTCTCATACACGTGTTTTAAAGTTTAGTTACTACTTCAAGTTACGATGCCTTCTCTGAAACCATTTAGTTTCTTATCACCAAACGTTGGAACAGAAATGTCTGTAGAAGTTTCAGTTCACCGTGAAATTACTCTGTTTACTTTGTTAGCCACAAACTTTCCCACCTCGCTTTCATTAGTATATAACAACAGTCGTTTATATCCGTGCCAAACCAAAAGACTGCATTTGCCACATAAGACATTAAATTGTTCTAAGAATATCCCTCGAAATGAATATTTTCGTCCATCTTTGCCATTTTCATCCTATCAGAATTTAATGAGCTTCTTGCAGCTAAGAAACGGGCTTGCTAGTTGTTTCCGATGGCGAAAAGCAAAGTCCTATCAGTGGAGATGATGAGGGCCTGGTAGCCTGTCGAACATTTGACATAAAGCATGCTCTTCGTCACTTTGGTAGTCTAATAGAAATACTGTTCACGTCTTACTGCTAACGGCTTTCGACACAATGCACGCGATGTTATCAAGCATAGAAAATTTGTTTGCTCCGCAAATTCGAAAAAAACTTTTATTGCACTCATGAGGAAAACGAACAAATTGAGAAATAGCTGTTTTTTAAAAATTATCCAAACCTCTATCTATTTTGTTTACCGAAAAAATAGAACTGAAAAATTAAAATTGTGTTTAGCGATGGGTTAAGAAGCTTTCCCTGACATTAGTATTTGCTGTATTAAGCCTTTCATAGGTTTTCCTGAACACAAAACAAATTATACGGAAAATAAACCATTCTTATAGTCACATTAAAGTTTGTAGCTTGAAAGGATATAGAATGACCGTCAGTCTCTTATGTGTTTTAAAAACAAAATGCCTACGCAGACTTCACTAGAGATATTTGAAATAGAAGTTTGATGTACTGCAGTAATGGATAAGTCAAAAGATATAGTGTGCAAGATCTCTTGAAACATCGTTACGAAAACAGGAACTTAAAATCCTTCGAATTGGATTTGCTAACAAAAATACGAAGCTTTTTTATGCCAGGGATTCTCAAACTTTTTACTCCCGTTTGCCCCTTGCCAGCTTCCTAACATAAAATTTACCCCCTGTTTTTCATCTAATCACTAGCGCTGTAGAAAAATGTACAACAGCATCATTAAATTTACCCCTAGGATACACAAAATTTACCCCCAGGGGCTAAATTTACCCCGGGTTGAGAACCCCTGCTTTATGCCATACACCAATAGCAGTTGATGAGATGCATGACAGATGAATTTTGCTGTCTGCTGCTCGATGTAGATGAAAGCCACAAGCTTTTACACAACAAATTACATAAACATCTGCTAAACCTTCCAAATTTAGCAAAAACCCCAGTTTAAAATTGTCAGCTTTGTTTCAAAAAGCAAATTAATGCTAACAAGCAAAATACATTTCACTGTCTAGTCCTATGTTGTAAAAAATTAAGTTTGAGGCAAACTTATAGGAAAAACACGTAGGTCATAGACTTCATCTTGGATACGAGCAACAAAATTCATGAAGAACACTATTACGAATATGTTAAAAATATTTTTTTTTAATATATGTTAAACTTGAAATGGTGCGATTTGTTTTGAAACGCGTGACTGCTTCAAGGAAACTTCAAGGTTGAAATTTGTAATTGTACAACAGGCAAATGCCGAGAAAAGATGAATTTTTCTACAATGGACAATTTATTCACAGTATTCCATCGTATATATTATGTAACCCCACTGCCACAGGCCAACCCTACTTCACCTGAAGCTAATTCTTTCATGTTCAGAGATCTCAAGGCAAATAACGCACCGCTGCTTCACTTATAAATGGATGCAATGCCGTATGGGTGATATGTCGCTCAGTACCGTACGTCGCAGCCAGCAGTTATTGCTGATGCCTGTTGTTTCACAGCAGATCGGCTCAGCGTCACAATAAAACTGCCCTGCGACCTCGAAACATAAAAAGGTCTTGTTAGCATGAAAAGAAATTGGATATTTCTGAGCGTCTGGTCATTGTTGATACGCGATTTAAATCGTGTTATGCCACCCACGATCTGTGGTTTTGTAGTGATAGCTATGAAATGATGATTGCTTTGGTCAACCATTGTATTGAATTGGTGCGATACTGTTTCCACTACAGCTAAAGTATGCTTCATCATTTCGGCCATGAGCTGTAGAATTGATAAGCGTTGTCACGGATCAGTTCCTAAGGTATTCACTAAGAAGCATTCCACAGCTTCAAAGGAATTCTGCGCACATCGAGCAGTTGCTTTTTCTTTGCTAAGGTGCCTCCTGCTTCACACAATATAGAATTCGCTAAGCTGTTCTTCAAAGGCCTTAAAATTAGAAAAGCAATTGAAAATGAGTCTTCTTGGATGTTTAATCTTTTGTGGAGTTGTTGGAATATCTAGCAATGTATCGGTAATACCACTAAAATTCAACTGTAGCAGCTCATGTACTACCCGTGTTGTAGGCGTAGCATTACACGCAGCAAAAGAACAATATTTCATTGTAACTGAAAACGTTCGCCATGTAAAAAATTTGTGTCGTCCTCTTTTTCTTCTTTTTCCACTTTTTAGCATATTGGTCCTAACCTCGAAAATTTCAGCAAGATTCTACAGGTCATGGCGTGCTTGGTGCTTAACAAAAGGTTTTTCCAAAACAGCGACGCGTCCCCGTGCGTAAGGAAAACATTGCAAGCTGGCAGTGTTCGATCCAGGTGTGGGCGATTTGGTGCAATGCAGATGACTCCCATGGGTCACGGCGCCCTTTGAAGAGGAGAATCTTTTGCGTAACTGCTCCCCTTTTCCCTTTCAAAACTACATCAGTTGTGAATACAATCAGTTTTTGCAATCTTAGGGGCAGATTAAAAACAAACAAAACAACTTTGTTGTTTTTTTACTATTTTGTGGTTTGGATGAAAGGGTGACCTTTTGATCCGTTGGCGAATCGTACAGGTCAGGAAATGGTTTCGTTTGTAATTGTTTAACGGATTACAAATCACAACAGTGTTAACATCGTTTAAATTTGTTAATATTTTTGCTCCCTTTTTCGACTGCTCTCCAGCAATCGCCAATTTTGGATCCTACACTGGCAAGATAACATTATTATTGTGGTGCTGAGTTAGTTCCTTTCAAGTGTTCAAGAAATTTGAAAACATTGCATAAGATTTTTTGCAACAGTAAATATAAAGCCGAACCACAGTACAACTTTATATTTCTATCTGTGCACTCCAAAATACAAAGGCCTCGGTTTAACAAAACATGAGCTTTAAGACAGTTTTCATCTGCGTGCACACTTGTGACGTACAAACACCTGTGACGTACAAATGCACGCAGATGTACGGTCCGTGATGCACCAGTGATGTCAAAATAGTGGGAACTCGCGGTTTCCGGTAAGCAACGTTTCGGACACATTAAAGTAACTTCTTCAAGATATTCAACAAAGAGTAGTAAACAAGTTTAACTACATCAATGACACAGCAGTTTTTCAGCACTCACGGTGTCGCATACGTTCTCGCATTTTCATCAGAAAGCTGGACTCTTCTGGATATCTGACACGACAAAGTGGGTCGATGTAAAAATAGCAGACGTGTTCTTGCGCTTTGCCAGTCACAGCTCGTGCAGGTTCGTTGCTTCACGATTTTCAATCAAACATCTCATGCAATTTAACACCCGGCCATACTGTCAACGTTAATATTGTTCTGAATGGCCACAGCAATAATTTTTCAAAAGGGTTGGACAGCGGGTGAAGAATAAAATTTTTTCACATTTTGCGTTGTCACCATTCACGCAAGCGAAACACAAAACCAAAGTTTGCTGACCTATCAAGACCATGGGATCTTTTGGGCGAAACGTGCCACTACTCCCCTTAGATTGCGTGCGACGATAACGCTACACTAACAGAGCGCCAGATCATGCAGCCATACACCGGCACAGTACAAAATATAACTGTGACGCAAGGCTTTACACCGACAGAACGTACAGGCAAAAAAATTTTAAGCTGATGCAGAGGTTGCTAACGGGTCACATACATACTCACAAGTATTTTGAGAAAAACCGCTAAGATTGTGTCACAGAAAGCCAGGTCGGTTAGATTTTCTACAGCCACCACATTCAACTTACAGGAAGGGAACAGCGAAACCCGTCAGCACTGACGCGGCTAATCGCTAAACAGTGTGGTGCTGATCACAAGCAACATGGACAACTATACAAACAGCATCGTGTAAGTTCTGCTGCCCCAAGCAATAAATACACAAGGTATTGTGTTTCTCGATCACTCACCCCACGAAAACAAAAACCCGCGTAATGATCAAAATTTTTTCGAGTAATTGGTTGCGGATATGTGAATATGAAGTGTGCTTTTACGTAGTAGCTGTATATTGCAATTTTCGGTGTCGTTTCAAAAACCGCGCTTTTACTTTGTGATTCCAAGTGTCGAAAACTTATGCACGACAATTCTCTGTAGTAATTTATCTCTAAAAGTATTCCACAAAATAAATTCAAAGCATAACAAAAATACCTTGGAGAAGGTGGTGATTCTGGCAAGTGTGAAGCACCACTGCACATGCTCGTCACGGATAGATTTTTTGGCGTCAGAGGTATGTCTTCAACGTCATCAAGAGAGTTTTCCTTGCGATGAACGACAGTCACAGTAGAAGAATTGGTATCCATTACCACCTTATCACTGTCAAAGTAGTCATCTTCTTCTTTAAGCGTGGAAGGCTCTTCTTCTGCTTCGTACAAAGTTGAAAGACTGTCCTCTGCAAAAGCAAGTTGAGCCAACGGAAAACAATTATTTCAAGTTGAAGTCAAGAGATCATGTCGCTTGCTTATAGCTGTGTGTTCTTTGAAGTAACAAGTCCATAAGTTTTATTTAATTGTTGGAGAACACTTTCGTGGATACAGAAAACAGAAGGAATGCTTAGTAAGAGTCCACAAATAATTTAGATGAACTCAATTAATATAAATTTGCTACATACATTCTCCATAAAGTGATAAACAGTGTTGTTGGTTCAACAACAGTAGATGGTGAACTAATGATTTTTTGAAGAACAGTGTATCCACTGAAACAGTCAGAATGATCCTCGCGAAATCTGGTGAAAAACTGTGGACGCCACCAGAAAAATTACACAACTTTGAAACTAAAAGCGAATATAGTTGTACTAACTATTTTCTCAATATCACTGCCTATAACAGAAATATCCAACAAAAACCAAGATAAATTTATTTTGAAAAGAAATCTTTGTTTACTCTCGGTTTAAGATCATTCTCCGCGGATTTTCATTAAAAACCAATCGAAACAACTCAGGAAAGCTGACACTTGTTAACATTCACATTCAGTTGCTTTGATGTTTCTTTCTTGAAGTGCATCATGTGCAAGCTTTAGCCTATAGTGTTTTTTGGGTTCGCACCAGCCTTTTCTAGCATTTTTGCTCCTCACCTTTAACTGTTAAAACCACCCATCATATACCTGTACAAAAAATATGTTTTAAACCGATGTCCTATATGAATCCCGGGAAAACAGTTCACATTTTAAGATGCCGGAGAAGCAATAATTAACCGATCTGCGGGCTATTGAACGATACATGCGAGACAATGACTGCGTGTCATATGTAGTTGGAAAGAGTCAGCGAAACAGCAGATGCAGGTGTATTGTTCAAGAGAAGTTTGAAAAACATACCATCTTCACTGCTTTGATCAGTGCTGGAATCGCTCGGTCCGATGGTGACCGGAACCATGCGAGGAGCAGCTTCGAATCCAGGTGGACCTGGAGCTTTGATGACTGAGACTTTCTTTTGGATCCTGAAAAAAATAGTTTGCTACAAGCAAGGTTGTCAAAAATACATAGACTTTCGTATTTTGTCATAAAAGTAATGGAAAAATATGTGTAAATGTCATTTCCTTTCGTAACAAAAGCCTTTGAGAATCGTTTACAATAATGCATCACCAACATTAGGAAGATAGAAAGAAAAGCCTAAAGCGTTGTGCTGAAGTTTGTTTATGAACCATGTTTGACTTCAAAACAGTTGGACACGTGATTTAATGCATAAAGCGGCTTCATTGAAGCGCTCAGTGTATTTCACTAAGTTTTCTAAGTACTGTACAAGGCCAATCCATCCTTACAATTATAGGATTTGCAGAAATATGTGTTCACGACTGCAGGTTGCTCGTGAAGCCGGATGTGCTTCACAGAGTACTAATAATTGAAAGTGGAAGCTCGCATTTTCCTTTCATGTGTTTGTCGATTTCACTTCTTTTCATGATTTTGTTTCTTTTTACTAACATTGAGGTCTTCAATTGGTACAAAATCCGAGTTACGTGATTTGACGCTTGCAGCAGCATGCCAAAGGTTATCTTTACTGCAGAGCAAAATTGGCACAAAAATATTATCACAATATACAAGACATTGAAAAGACCGTAACGTAGTTTTGAATAGATGTTTAAAAACAGGCCTCCAACACAATGCTTGAACTCATGGCAATGCTCCTATTGCTTCGTTTCATCAGAACTGAAAATGTTGGCAACAATGACCTTTACCAAAGCTACAAAATTTACTCTATTTTTGTAATCATTGGCTTATTGATTTTTCGCAATGTTTTGCATGAAAATTAAATTTAAAATTAATATTTTCTCGGAGTGTTCATTTTCAAGGTGATTTTTTACTTAACTTCAATCTATTAAAAGCTTTTTCTGCAACACAGAACACATTGTAATGTTCTCATCATAACGGGTTTGACAACAGCCCTGGGAAGATGTGAAATACCTCACGTTTTTCTGCAGCCTCTGATAGTCCTGCTGGCTCCCCCACGGAAAAGCGGTCCAGAGGTCGACGAAGGACCAGATGACGTGATTATATCTCCGATATGGCCTGGTCCCGTCTTGGTGTGGAGCAAGCAGAACTATATGAGGTTGCTGTTGACCGCGAGGTGTTTCAACTCCTCCTAAGATTGCTGCCCCCGCGACCCTCCCCAGAGAAAATATGGGAATAACAATGAATGTAAAAAATGAAAAAGTTTTGTCTATGTTTTGCCTTTCTAGAAATACAGTGGAAACCTCTTAATAGAGCACCCTCGGGAATAGCAAAACCTGCTCTAATCAACGGTTGCTCTTTATCCGATGATAACTTTTTGCAATAAAAATAGGACGTCATTCACACTAGGGGTTCGCCAATACACATATCAATATCAGGGTCCTGTATTTTATTCTCGTTGTGAGCTATGTACACAGTATGGTAAAAAGAAAAGTTAGTGTATTTTTGCAATATTTTTGCCATAATGTATTGCACAGTAGCTGTTGTGGTGGACACTGTTCACTCTTGCCTCTCTTCAGCACAAAAGAACTGGTCGATTTTTTATTGTTTTAATTCATTTTTGCGCTAACTGCGTGCAAGCCATGGTGGTGCTACACGTCTAACTGCTGTAATGGGGAGTGTGCCTGCTCTAATAAGTGAATTATTTAAAGAGGAAAAAGATAGGATCGTTTTTGTCAGCCGACACTGCTCGAATAAGCGGTTTACTCTATAAACCGATGCTTTGTTAAGCGGTTTCCACTGTATTGACAGAGCACCGTCAAAATTAGGTAGTGTTTTACAAATATTAAAAAACTGTAAAACATCGCAGTGCGTAGATTGTCATTTACTAGAAAGTGAGTAATGTGTCCATTTTTGCATACACATTCGTTTGCATATTCTCTAACCATTGCACACAAATTATTTATTTTTTCGGTTAAAACCAAGCAATTATTTGACTAAATGTAAACGAGCTCTTAAGTGAATCGGCTGTGTATGTGAAGGAAAAGTAGTTTCTGACAAAAGAAATTATCTCGTATAGAGCATGTCGTAGCATAAGCAAAGGGCCAAAAGCGACAATTCTTTGTGGAAATATGCAGCGGAGTGCAAACAGCTGAACTCAGAGAGAGGGTGTATTTGCAGTAGGTCGTGTTAATCAATGTGCAAACTCTTGTTTCCTGTCAGTGATGATCATCATTCACTCTTTACAACGTGTAACCATTTCAAAAGAAATATTTCACGTACAGGAGTATATGGAAAATGTAATCCCAAAACTTCTTCCCAGACACTGACTAAACTGTTATTGCCATTGAATTCTGAATCAAGAAGCAGCCCTCCACGCTAACTTTCGTTTAGGTTGTTGACAAGTACCGCGAAACAAAGCCAAGACGTATTGCGTAACGAAACTTGCTAGCGGGCCGCTGTGAAAAGCAGGAGGGAACTCACACCTCGACCTCATTGATTCTTCCATCATTATTCCTACCACACGCCAATAAATTGAAGAAGACAAAATCTTAAAAACACTAAGAACTTGTACTCAATCTAACGCAAACTTTTTTAATGAACATCATCATCTGCACGTTCCCAAATAAATTGTTAACCATAGGCCGTTGTGCACTTTGGGCAACATGCGCATGTCTGTGCTGTGGAAATGCTAATGAAAGTTTGCTATTTGCGCAAATAAAGCATAAACGTTGAATCTCGTCAAAATTATATTCAAATGTGTTTAAATATTTTTACCACGATACACATAAATTCTCGCTAACTTCAGGAACTTGAAAAGAAAATAGTTCACACAGAGAGATGCAGCGCGTGTTGCTTCTATGGGGTGCCTGTACTTATCTCCAAAATTAGCTCTAATATACATAACGTGCACTTACGAACTTCCTATTCCCCACTGCTTTATCATGATGTTGTCTTCTTGGCTGCATCTGAAACCAACTGAACGCCCGCCAAGTAAACCAAGCTATAATTACAGCAAAATTCCATTGGTTCAAATTACACACGTGATAGTCTGCTTCGCTCATGATGTAACAGTAATGGAGATTACAAGAGTAAGCGATATCCTTTTAATGAAGTGATTAGGGGGCGCGGTTTCCCTCTGGCACGAGAAATATGTATTTGTACGTGTTGTCTCAACTTACATTGAAAGTTTGTTTCTGTTCAAGGTCTATCTTTCGCAGGCTTGTCTCTGTAAATAGTTCTGTGTTCAGTTCGTTTTGGTACTGAGTAGCCCTGAACATACAACTAGAGTACTAGACTTTTCGTAGATATTTCGCACTCGTGACCAAAATATTTTTTAAACTTTTAACCGGTCAAGTGAAGCCCCAGACAAAACACAAGGATGAAAAGCAGCACAACACTCGCCTTGACCGAACATTCTGAGTATTCTACCTTGCAGAGCAACGTCGATGCAGGCTAACACATATACATCATGCGAAAAACGATATCGAAAGTTTGCGTACTGGCCCGCATTACTTGCTTTCTCTAAATGGAAAATTCACTGAAAGGAGGGCCATAGTTGCGATGGGCAGTTGCCCGGGATTTATTGTTTTAGTGTAGTTGCTCTGCCGGCATACTGCATCGTGTAAAAATGTGGTAGGCAAAATACTGATTCCATACTGTACCGATTTCACGACAAAAAATCAAGCTTGCATTACCGTTGGTCTACCGATATCTGGCTCTTTTCATTAACGACTACATATATATTAGGATGACGATTTCGTGGTGTGTATGTTCAAGAAATATTCATACGCTTGCACTTACGAATGTACTACATGAATATTAATAAACATGGTTTAGTTGCAGACACTCACCTACTCAGTAAATTCTGGCCTGGATGGCATTATACAATAAACATGCTATATGCCATCTTTAGCAAACTGAATCTAATTTTGCCCAAACCCACGTTCAGTGACTAAAAATCAGTGGCTTTTTGTAAAATACTGCCCGTGATGCATTTTTCAAAAAACAAGCTTTTAAGCAATCTCCCCACCCACGTTAGGAATAATTGCCGTTTTGCACGTTTGACACAATTTTGACCTCAAAGAAGTTAAAGTTAAAAGCTTCTGATTTTTGGAGTTACTTACGTCACACAATAAACTTTGTGTAAAGTCAACACAAGATCACAAATATATTTTTTTACATAAAGCACCTCTGGCCTCTGTCTCCTCCGGAAAACAGTAAGGAAGTGGCCCGACCATGCGCCTGTGTTCGGCGTCCGTGGTCATAATGCCATTGTACAATCAAATGTGGTTAAGCATAAACATGAAATTCGTCACTACCTTTTCGCAAAAGGTTTATAGTCAACAGCAGTGGTGAAACAGTTTAATTTAGAATTAATGTTCTGAAGATTCACATTCCTAATGTGGAAATTCTTCCTAGTCTTTATCCGAGAAGCATAAGATAAGCAAGCATCATTTGAAGACAGGCCCGTAGTTACGAAGACTTCCCCCCAAATTTTGTGTATCTCCAAAATTCTTTTGGACATTTCTAACCAAAAATGCGCAGCATGAGGTCATTTATTGCGTCGTAGAATTTTATACTCACTTACTAGTCTCTTCATCCTGCGTAAAGTAATATTCTCGGTGGCATCACAGCGACATCTTGACGACATTGTGGATCTCAACCACTCAACCGCATCCAGCCGAGGTATAGTTGTTACAAAAGAAGCATACACCAAGAGGTAAAGCTTGTTTCCGCTTCTAAACAGAAAAATTCAGCTAGACTTAAAAAATTATTGAATTTTTGAAATTCAATTCCAACAATAAAAATTCAGCCCCTTCCACCAAAAAATCTTATCTCCCTCAAATTTTCAACTCTGGCTCGGTGTCTGCTTGAAGACCTGTTTGAACTTCAATATTTGGATACACGCAATATACATCGCTGGAAACGCCTCTGAGACAGCGCGTTTTATGCATTGTTGCTTCTACAGTTTGCTTGAAAAGTTCACTAACACTTTTGTTTCGGTTTTGTGACATGTTTTATATTTCTGCATCAAGTTTTTCATATGCTAAGATTTTAACTCATCGGTTCCCAACCGGGGATTACCGAACCCCTGGGGGTGCGGAACAAGTTTTTCAGGGTAAAGAAATGCGATTTTCGAGGGTGAGACTGTATGTTCCTGGAAGTTCTTTTTTTCAAAAGAACCGAGTTTTAAGAAAGCTTGCAAATGCTATTACTCAAAAGAACATTAACCATCCTAATTATTCCAGCTTGTGATATGGACCACGCGTCTGCAGCAAATCAGTAAAATAAAACGGAGGCTGCCAGACTCCGTGAATGCCAAGGAAAATACTTAATTTGATATAATTTGATATCAAGACTGACCAACGTATCAGTAGTCCTTGAAAGACCCTGTATGTCACTATCGTTGAGTATTAGAAAGAAACCGAGCTTCTGCAGATCTGATGAAGGCTGAACTTCAGGTCGTCATGAATTATGACTTGTCCTGTGGAGATTACTACAAATATTCCAAAATAAACAGTGACCTGGTTAAAAACGTGCTAACTTGTAATAAGTACAGTATTGCCAGTAAAAAACAACAGACCTGTATTTCACAGGACACAGCATGCACGTAGTGTACTACGCTTGTGCTCCGTACACAATGTACTAGTATATAATTATTTTGAATTCTTTATGAATGCTATTACCCATTGGCAACCGTCTTTACTTTGAAAAGAATATCCTACACAATATGGCGTTCAAAGTGTGCAAGAAGTAAAAGTTCTGTCATCTCTAAACGTCAAAACGTCCTTGAAAAAGTTTCAAGCGATTTGGCAACACTACAAATAGTCCTTGTAGACATGAGCATCCAGTGGCGTACCCAGCCCTAAAATTTGAGGGGACCAAAAAATTTGGAAGGGGGCAAAATGTTTGATTTTAGGCGAATAACATTATTTTGCTTAGAAAAACGCCTCTCAAAGCACAAAATGACTATATTTTCTAAAAATTTGGGGGGGGCATGGCCGTTTTGGCCCCCCCGGCTACGCCTGTGAGCATCCACAGTAAAATTTACTGAAAGAGGCTAAAAAAGGAAAAAATGCAAATCTATCGGCAATCCATTGAATTTTACTGACGAAAATTTTTCAAAGATAATTGAAACAATGCTGCTCTCACCCCAATTGCAAAAAATGCATTCTCATAAGATTGATTTAAAAAACAAACTTTTCAGAGCACCACAAACTTAACCAAACGCGTTCCTGTGAATACCTGTGTCCTTAGAGATAAAAGGTGTATTCAGATCGAGAGGACATGTGCAAAAGATATTAATGCACCTAATTTGGAGTTGATTTGAAGTAGAAAATGATACTGCTTTAAGTAAATCTAGTCATAATTAAAAAACAAATTGGTCTACTGGCACAGTTGGGACATACCACTTGGAATAAATTTGAGTGGAATTGTTCACAGCCCACTTGTAACACAACTCCCCGCAGTCAAAAGAAAGTACTCACCAATAATAGTTGTTTATTTCCAAGCGCCATAGCCAGGCTCCAGAGCACGAGAGTCCATTTTGCATAGATGAGACACCAAATGAAAGACAGCAGTATAATAAGTCTTAAACGATTGTTCGGTGGAAAATTTGCGACATGGCACTAAACCAGGGGTGACGAACATGCGGCCCGCAAAAGAATTTCGTGCGGCTCGCGAAGCATTCAGGCGAGATCAGCAGTCTTGAACTTTCTTTGTTGTATGTTTCTGTTGATGAACAATTTTTTTCGTTTTTAACGGGTTTCATAGTATGACGAAAAAGTTGTGCGGCCCGCTTACTCAGCGGTAACTGACAAAGTGGTCCGCGATAGCAAATAGGTTCGTCTTCCCTGCACTAAACAGTTCCTTTAAATGTTTCTTTTCTTATTTTCATGTAGCTTCTGCACACCCAGAAAAACTGTCAACAAAAATATATTCACAGAGCGTGTTTTGACTTTAATTTTTTCCTGGGTTCGTGAATATAATACTGTGGCATTGAGGGTAGAAAAAAATCACATTTTCAAAACTAATCACCAAATGCAATTGGGATGCTAAATGGATATTGAAGGTTCGGGTTCTTCACTGGTTGAACATTTGTTAAGTGGCTGTCAGGCTGCGCCTGACAACCCTATTTCAAGCATGATCGATCCGCCTACACGGATTACGAGCCTGTAAAACCCACCTTATCTCAGACAATCACTCACAACATTTACAAATAGAAAGCCTACTAGAATACCTCTCAAACTAAGTAGTGGTTGCCTTTTAAAAAGGTAAGTTCAAAGTAATGAGTGAACACGCAGCGGAAACTAATAACTCTTTGGTTGAGAGAGATTCTGTGACACATCACACAGAGTTTGGTCTTGTTTGGAGTGAATTCACGACATGAAATGTGACACAGCGTTTTACCCGCAATTACGTGTTGTTCGCTGTCCTCGAGGCATGCAGAAACCAGTCTTTATAAAGCAACCCCTTCATCAGGCATGTCATTCTTGTTGGTGGTTGGTCAAACCTTCTTGTGTGCCAAGGAGACAACCAATTTTTCGTAAACTGTGAGAACCAGCATCCCAAACCAGATAAGCACCTCAGTGGGCAAGATGCAGTAGCAGTGCAACTTTAGGAATCAAAAGCCAGGCAAAAATGAGATTAGATCTAGCAGCAACTTTACTTAAAGTGGCAAAAAGTCATTAACTCTGTTCCTAGTTGAAAGAACTTTAAAGGATATTTTAGTCATGAAGTTTTCCTAATATATCAAATTCAACACGCGTAATATTCAAAGTGATCAGGATGCAGCATTACCAAGTCTTGCAAAATGGTTGTTTCAAATCTTCCTGATAGTGAAACAACATTTACAGAAGAGTGTTCCGGTAAAGGATGAGTTTTGATTTCGTGTAAGCCTGGAAAACAATCTGCATTGCTAAAAGAAATACCTAATATGTGACAGTCAACCATATCCCATATCCTAACACCCCTGCTCTTTGCAAAACGTGATTATGTATAACTCAAATTAATTTACTTTTGAAACCTATTCAAAGTTATTATGAGGATGGTTTCAGCTTCCAATTTATCTGAACAAAAGGTGCCACAAGGATAAATATATTGGAAAAAGTCTGGTACGGTTTGCTCTTTTTGTAAATTGCACGTGTTTTGGGGATTTGGGAAGATTTGATTCACGTCACGTCCCCACATCGGGCTGAAGTTTGAATCTTGTGAAATCATAGGAGAAATTTGATTTCTTATGCAGTTTCTTTGGCCTTTGCAGGTTAGCCTTCGTTACCAACGTAAATGCGATTGGTGAGTGTAAAACATGTACGAGTAGCGTTTGTGTATTTTCTCCAAATTTTGAGTTCACGGCACGAGATTTATGTGAAAAGGCGAGCAGTCTTCACTGCAATTATAAATTCCGTAAATATGCTTAGCTAAAATTTTCCTTAACTAAATATTTTCAAAAACCTACTTGTAACCGGGTAAGTGGCACAGTGGGTTGAACACACGCCACTAAAGCTGGCAGAGCCGGTAAAACAAGTTTCCGTATTCTTGGAAAGTACAAGTAGGGTTTATGAATTCATCTGAAAAGAATTATCACTTTAACTAACTAATACAGCTGAAGGTCGGAGTCGGTCTGGAGTCGGAGTTGGAGTCGGAGTCGGATAATCGAAATTGCCCGGAGTCGGAGTCGGATGACGGGACTTCCGACTCCGCAGCCCTGGTAAAGATGTATCATCTCCTCTCAGTCGCCTGCAAGTCGTAAACAAAACATTTCAAGTAAGAGGTGTCTTTTGTACACGAAAAGTAGAAGTGCTGGATAGAGTTATAATGAAAATAACGGCCAAAGAAAATGATCTAAACGACATTTTGCAGACGTTTTGGTAATTACTGCTACCATCATCCAGTGCATTTGCGATTGAACTGCAGTGATCTTGCTGCAAGTTATTATGGCCAGTCAGGAGAAAAGCGCTGTGAAAAATGAAAAACGCAAATAAGTATTTATGCAGAAAAGGCCATACTTTGGTGGAACAGAGGCACCTGTCAATTCATTCGATCACTGAAACCCAACATTCACCCAGCTTTCAGATAAGAAGTAACCATTGGGTCAGTGGCGCAGCCAGAATGAATCCGAAAAGACCATGGCCACCCACGAAACAAAATTTATAAGATTCTTAATGGTGGTTTGTATCAATTTTCGACTGTTAGAAAGACGTCAGTGACTGACAACGTCACTGACTGGCCCCTCCCGAGCAAAATTCTTGCCTTCGCTACTGCATAGGGTTACCGTGTATAAATTGGGTGAGGGGTTACAGGAACAACATTTTACCAAAGCAACCATGAATTTTGGATGTGTACAGCAATTGTGTTTATAAGCGTACGAACCGAAGTGTTTTATAGGATACGAAACGAGGTGTTGCACGGCGTGGTAGCAGGCCCGTAACCAGCTTGGGGCAGTAGGGGCGTGAGGAATTTTCTCAGAGGGGCCTAAATTTTTTAAACTATGTCCGATAGTAAACTATGTCTAAATCATTTTTCCAGGGGGAGAGAAAATTTTTTCAGGGGAGACGAAGCGCCTATGCGCCCCCCAGGTTAGGGGCCTGTGTGGATGCCCCCTACCACTGAAAAATTTGTGGGAATCAGGAAAACCAGGGAAGTGTTTATGAATTTCCAGAGCAATAAGAAATGTTTTTCAATCCAAAGTAAGAAATCAGAACAGACATGGTAACAAGAGTTCTATAAATGAATGATTTATAACTGGAAATTTTAGAGAAAATGGTTATAGTATCGTAAAAATATGCGTAATGGTGGGTTTGGGTGGTATTGTGGGTACCGAAAAAGTGGATGATTTTTGCTTTTCATCTTAAGTTTAAGGAATTAACAATTCCAACTTGACGTTCGACAAGACTTTGGTCACAACCGGCAACAGACATTGCGGCAGTTACAAACTTTTCAGAGCACGTAGCTCCCCTTCTGGACAAACCCATCCTGCACGCGTATAAGTGCACTTATGTGATTCCGAAAACAGTTGCACTATTGAAGATTTCCTGTCCAAGCTCCAGTTTTTCTTTCTCATATGTTCGTTCATTTTGACCTGATGGCATATATGGTTCAAAAACTTTTGAGGTTGCTTCAAAATCAAGTCAACTTTCCCGGCCAGTGGTTCTCAAACGGGTGCCACTTGGCTCACCAAGGGAGTAATTTTTTATTCCTGGGAGGAAATTTGTTCTAGAGGAAGTAGAGAGGAAACGCTGTGGATGAAATATCCTCAAGATTTTATTATTCTTTTTTCAACACAAAAAAACTGCACAACGAGGTTTGTTTAGCTGGGAATGTCTACAGTAGGCAAGGGCAAGCTGCTTAACTGCAGTGACTGACTCTATAAGAGTCTGCTTCAGAATCGTCTATTTTTTCTTCACAAGAGGTAGTGCGAAATTTTTACAAATATCTTGCAATTTTTCTTGGGGAAGAATTAACAGTTTTGGGGTTTGTAGGCGGGTAATATGAAAACAACTTTGAGAACCACTGTTGTCGGCATCCCTACCGATGCTGAGTGATATGGCAAATGGAATAAAGTTTTAATGCATCTTTTATTAGCAATATGTGGCTAGAGTGGCTTTCGCTTTCACAAAAACTCGATGATGAGCAACAACCAGGTTTGAAAACAGAGACCAACTCTTGCGTACAAGATTCTAACTTTTGCACTATTGCTTCTGTCAACAGTACTTAGGGAGAAAAAAGTTCATGTGCAAGTGGATTGAATATGCTGCGTTATTTGCGATTGACCTTTCTCATGATAGCTTTATGCTTTCAAGGTGAGCAATTTTTGTGCTGTTTTCATGATATTCGATTGCTATGAAAGGTTCAAATTCTGAAATATTGCAATTTTCTTCATTGTACAGTGATAAAGCACTGTATATTTACTGACCGAATCATGCTTTCTGCAAAGCTTTGCAGCTTTCCGTCTCGTTACAACTTAACTGTTTTTGTCTGCCTTCGTTCTCTCTCAGCGTTATGTATCTGGCTGCCCTCGCTCTATTTGTTATCCAATCTCTCGCATAGGCTTGTTGCGTTTTTTGAATAACAATAAAACAATAGTTAATGTTATCTTTCTTGCAGACATAGGTGACAAAGTAGTGTTTCAGAACTTCAACAGTATCCTGCTTGTCTCTCTATACATTTCGTTGCATTAGCCACTTCGTTTCACATTTAGGCTTAGTCTGTTACATCCAAATCAAACAACGGGACTATGTTACCTGAAAAGCTATTTTGTTAATATAAAAATTTAATATACAAACATATTTCAATAAAATGCTAAAACGAATTCCATGTCATACATAACTAGGTACCAGATGAACTTTAAAACCCACTTGAATTTTGAAAGAAACTTTGGCACCTTGAAATGTGGGAGTTTCCATAGGCGGATCCAGGGGGACTAAGGGGTCTGAAGCCCCCCTAAATTTTTTCAGATACGTTTTTTGATCGATGGTTCCCGACAAAAAAACGTCCATTGGGGTGATTTTTTTGTATAGCCTTTAAATAAACCATTTCTTGCACAGGGATAGGGACGAAAATATTAAATGCAAAGTTTATTTTGCTGAATTTGGACAGTGTGAATGTGTTTATTTCACTATAAACGAAACTTCTAATAAAAAGCTTTTATATAAAATATGGTCCCAACGTTATATAAATACGTAAGTGTTTACATAACGTATTTACATTACATATAGGTTATATAAAGCGCACGTACTGTACATAGGCGTAGCCAGGGAGGCCATGGCCCCAGCCAATTTTTAGAATATCTAATAATTTTGTGCTTCAAGAGGCAGTATCTCAAACAATATAGGCTACTGTTGCTCGCCTAAAATCAAACATTTTGACCCACGCAAAATTTTATGAGCTGGTCATGCCACTGCGCACGTATTTAATCTCTTGTTTCATTTTGGTAAGATTGGGCTTCTTGTGGACAAAAGATGAATAAGCAGCAGTCTCACAACCGTCACTAGAAAGTTTTCAATAGGGGGGCTTTGCGTTTGTGCGGAGGTGGCTTGACATTCTAAAAATTGACAAAAACTCCATTGATTGATAGTGTTTCATGTTTCAATTTGGGGGCTTGGAGTTTTGTTTGGGGGGGGCTAAGCCCACCAAAGCCACCCCGTGGCGACGGGACTGAGCAGACTGTGGACAAAGTCGATAAAGCTGCAGATCATACTATTTTTCCTACAAGCTTTGGTGAATGAGTGCAGCTCATGTTACTGCTGTAGTTAAGCGAAGGCATTAAAATTACGCTACAACGAACTCACAATGCAGGCTAGGTTAGAGCGCTCAGTGACAGTGTAAAGTCCAAAGCAGCAAACCTAACCGTCAAACGTAGCCTACACGTCAGGTAGGCTTAAATGAAGCGCTCAAGATAGAGTTTTGTAGGCAGTGGCGTAACTAGAGCTGTAGGCAGTGGCGTAGCTAGAGTTTTGAGCCAGGGGGAAAAGCTTAGCTGAAGGGGGCCCACTAGTCACTGTAAGGGAGCCCACTAGTCAAAACTCAGAAAAAGGTTAAGAAATGGTAGTGAATCTATGGACGTCGTGGATGTCAATACTAGATAAAAACAAGAAACCACCCCGAAAAACGCAAAAAAAAACAAATTAAAGAATACTAAATATCAAAATGTCAACTAAAGTGGACCTAATTCTTACATTTAGCTTGTCAGGGGAAGGCGGCTCGTCCCCCCGTCAATTACGCCACTGGCTGTAGGCTATGCTAAAGATGACTACTGATTACCATCAGACCTGCTAGCAGGGGTATAGTGGGGTGGGTTGTAGCGGGGATTCAAAAAGTGGGGTGGGTTGTAGTGGGGATGCAAAAAAGTGTGGAAACGATGTTCCCACACCTTTTTGCACTAGTAATGTTACTTCAAGATTTAGTTTTTCATTTCAGTTTCTACGTGTGGCGTCTGGAGCAGCATAAATGACAAGTTATCTCGTGTATAGCACCGTAGCACTAAAGTGAAACAGGAAGATCCAGTGTGGAAATTCTTGTAGTCGAATCAGTCTTCCTTTATATTTGGTGTGGGAACGCCTTTCCCACACCTCTTTTTTTAGCAATACACCCCTGCCTACCAGCAACAACTTTTGGACAAAAGTTCAGCTCAGCACGAAATCAGATGCTTTTTTATCGACCAACATTCTGCTGTCTCTAATAATTTTTTTCAACCTACTGTACAGTATTTCTAAAATTGCGTTACCGCGATATAGTCGCGTTTCGTACAAAAAATTGAATATATAGGAATTTGGTCATTGACTCACTGCAAACTTCACGTTTCCAAATAATGTCCGATCATTTTCAATGCCCTTGTGATGCAATAAACACTTTCCTGGGCAAAGTGCCAGCATAATTATTGCTTTCGAGTTTTTTGGTATGATTGTCTCTACGTGTACCCCAAGTGTTTTTTTTGGGGGGGAGGGAAAGTTGTGCTTGTTTTCGAAATAATATACCTTTTTTTCGACCTTCAAGTTACTTTCTATGGTTAGATGACTTCGGTAATCAACAGCATTTTGTTTTAAGTAGTTTGTGATTGATAGTTTGCCACTGATGCGCAGGTATTTTTATAAACAAATTTCGCCATTTTGGCTAGACAATCGTGATGTGCAGGGACGTAACGAGGTTAGATGGCGCCTGGGGAAAGAAACAAGTTTGGCGCCCCCGTGTTGGAACCTGAGGTCTTTCGGAAGCAAATGTAGGCCTACTGTTTGAAAAACTTTTTGGCCCCTCGCAGTGATTCGGCGCCGTGGAATTGCGCCCCTTGCTCCTCGTTACGTCTCTGGTGTTATGCAATAAAAATCGGAAAATTTTCCGAAAATAAACAAATTTTCAAGTCCGAACGTCATGAACTTCTATTCCATGAACATCTGCAATTTTCGAACACAATGCCGCGTTGATCTTGCACAGAATGCAAACAGAGGTTACTGGCGGCATTTCAAGTTTCTTCGTGTAGTTTTTGTGTCACTTCTAATCCTGCCCCACGCGCTGTTTCGGCGTGGACCTGTGTTTGTTTTGCAAATAATAAAACTTTTCTGACATTCAACAAGTTACTTTTTTAAGTTAGATAAGTTTGAGAACAATTTCTGAATTTTTGAAGGCCGCTTTTGCTCCGGAAACGTCCCAGTAAGCCTGGGTAATCGTGAGAATGTGATTTATCCGAAATGTGTATGACAGGGCCACCAACGTGATGCTCGCACGGACCAGGTCGCCCGCACGGACCATGTGGGTCACCCGCGGGCTTGTTCTGAAAATAACATAAACATGGTCAGTGTCTTCACATTGATGAATATCTTTGATATTAATTAATGATAACAAAAGATGATAACATGACACAAATTGAGCTAATTTTCATTTTAGAGGTGTGTGTATCAAACAGGTAGCACTTCGCATGAATCTGTACCAAGAACAGAAGTAGCTCTCAGTTCCAAAAAGATTGGTGATCCCTGGTGCATGGTTATTAACCGTGTTTGTTAAAAAAAAGTTACCTGAGCAGTTGGGTCTTCACTGCTGTGCAGTCAAAACATATCCGGATGAACTCGTCATTTAGCCGCCCCTAAAAAAATCCTGGATCTGCCTATGGTTTCGCTCGTGCTCACTGTCAGACTATTTTGCAACCACTTTGCGTTTGGAAAGGTGTGACTGAAAAGGGGCTGTTTGCGCCTCATATTTTTACTGTTAAGAGACCGGTGAAAACGTTTCCTGATAAATTCTACGCATTGCAGCTACTGCTGGCAACCAAGCAAGGGGATCAGGTAAAACTGACTGCGATGTCGAGTGCCGAACCCCAAATCCGAGTTCCTCAGTTCGACAGGTTTGCAGAAAAGACTGTTTAGCCGCCACTCTGGTAAGCATCAGTATTTTCTGTTGAAAGTATGGATTCCTATTCCTAACATATGTGTTATATAGGCTAATATCTAACAGACTACAGAAAACGCTGTAGAGGTTGTATTCAAGGCGACAAATTTTAAAATAAAGAGCCACAAAAAGACAAGATATCAATCAGAAATTAACAGATTTTTTGTTTTCTTGGTTTTTCCCACTTTTTCTTTGTGTTCTTTTCCTGAGCTAACTATTCCCTGGCCGCTCGCCACTTTTGTAGATATACATCGGAGGTAAAGATCAATGCTGAACTAGTCTCCATCAACTCTACTGCTGATTTTAATTTAGATTCCGTAAACATTGGCGGATGAGACTTCCATGATGTAGGAAAAGCTTGTGTTTAGAAAAGAATGTTGTTGAGTTTGGCGTGTGCTATCATTTTCATGGAAAGACAAGGTGCAAAGCAAGTGATAAGCTGGAAGGAAAAAGAAAACAGACAACTGGTTCTGAAATCTATCGAAATAGCAGTGAATATTGGTAAACTGGGAGCATTGTCCAGATAATATTGCATTTTTGGCTACAACGCTGTACGACAACTAATCGTATTAGAAAATGCTGGCAATTAACTTTCCATGCAAGGCATCCGCCATAAAAATTAGAACACCTAGATATATATCTACCCAAATACAAGTTTTAGTTAGCTTAAAACCTAAGCGTATTTTTGCAGCAAGCCTACAAGGCTGCACTTATGTTTGCGCTTTAGAAACTGATGTCACATGAGGCATGCTGCTTGAGCAAAGCTGCACAAATAAACAGCAACTTGTTTTTGTTTATACCTGTCAGGCAAGAACATCGTCTTTTTCTTTTTAATTACTGCGCATAGCTTATAACAATCTTGCACTGCGTTTCCAAAAATGTAAGTGTTCACCACCAACTTACCTAAGTCGTCAAGACAATAACCTGTTCAGAAACACATTTCTTTGAATGCATTTGGTCAGGGCTGTGCGTCTTTATCTACCAGCGCTTCTATATGAAGAAGAGCGAATGCAGTAAATCAGGGGTGACCAAACTTTTTGACCCGAGGGCCGAATTGCTCCTGCCTGGCCACTGGAGGGCCGGACACAGTGCGATTTACTGTGTATGACAAGCAGCACCCAATGCTGTTGCACTGCTGTCCACAGTCGGAAACGCGGTGCTTGTAAAAAATGTGCAATGTATTTGGCGGGCCGTAGTTTGCCCACCCCTGCAGTAGATGCTATGATAGGACTTTGTACTGGTATTTGTTTCCCTTCAGTATAGCCTGAGCACAGCACCCCAGCCTAACCCGCGTCCTGTTGCACGCAAATGTTTCTTCTGCCTGTACTTTTTTACTTATCCTGTGATCATGGGCGTCGGAAGGATTGTTTCCAGGGAGGGCCAGTAGGGGATTTTTCCAAAATTTTTTCCAGGGGGGCCAAAAGTGGTGAAATTTGGTTTTTACCCTTCGAAATTGAAAAAACAACGTTTTTTTGCTAATGATTTTAAAATCCAGGGAGTGGCCAAGGCCCCACCTTCCGACGCCCATGCCTGTGATAAGGATCACGAATCTGAAACGAGCACATATGACTTTGCTTCACAAGAGTGCAAACAAATCTGCTTCGTACTGCCAAACCCAGTTAAAGATGCTCTCGTATGATCTTATAAAGGATCACTGCTTCAACTTCTACGACGTAGTGCCTGACAGAGGCTTTCGGTGCGGACGGAATTTCAAACCAGTTTGCGGAGCATTTGGAGATGGAGCGCATCGCGCGAATCGGTATACCAACCAATGTATTCTCTGTCAAAGGATGTTCGACTTGAGAAATGGCGACGTTGAAAGAGGTCTACGTGAAGTCGACAGTTCGAACTGTTCCAAGCAGTGGTTCTATTCACTGTCAAGCCTCCCTTAAGTAATTTTTCTGTTTCAAGCCACTCACATGAAGTTTTAAAAGTAAATGCATTTACTGGTGGCTTTATTGATCAAACTTTCCACCTTGTAGAGGGCGTACGGTCTTGCTCCCCACTGTGGAGGCGTAAAGTAATTTCAGTAGCAACTTATCCCCATACAAAAGCCCCTTCTCTACACCACAGTTTGTCAACGACCTATCAAGTCAATTGCTTTTCGTGTTACCTCAGCGCATTGCATCTTCCGTTTGAAATTTTTTGGGCGCTGTGTGATGATCTTCAGCATATTTGGAGCACTGCTTTATTGAATTTTGAAGCATTAGATTAACAGGGTTTCGGTGCAGTAGTGGTGCAAACATCAAGAGAAGAATCTCGGCGTTTCAAGACGTACGTTCCGCTGGCCTCAAAATAGCTGAAATCCTTTAGTGGGCAAAGCCAGCTTCACCAGCTACCACATACCACATAATAATCTTGCTGCTGAGCACCCGTACCTTTGCGTAATTCGCTACCTTCACGTGAGACCAATGAATTCGTCCTATAGTGCATTCTGTCTCGGAGTCCCGCACATGAGGCTTCGAGCCAGGGGTTTGTGCAGGGGCGGCGACAAACGAGGCAACAGTCTCGGGCATTCAAGGAGTTAAAACACAAATTGCATTTTGCTAAAATGCTGTGACTAGACGCTTCTTCGTTTGGAGAGGCTACTAACACATGCTGCATGGATTTAAATTTTCAAAGTTTGTTTTTTGTCCACAGTAGTTTTTACCTATTTCAAATGCCCGTATTTCTCACATTCCTCGATACTAGAGATTGGCAGGGGGTCATACAATGTAGTTGCCCCGGGCATCACCAGACCTCTGCACGGCCCTGCTCCGAGATGAGATCTCACTAAATGTAAAGTACCTATGTGGCATGCCGTACCAACTAGAAACGTGGTCATGCAATCGGTGTGATGATTAACAACTAATGGCCCAAATTTAATGAAAAATGCAATGTACACTGATCAAATTTCCTTTTTTTGTATTTACCAATTTCTACGTTAATATTTCTGCAGTTTACAAACCACCTTTGCGAGGTTCATAAACGCATATTTGCATCTATAAATCAGGGTTCCCATACATTTTTAAAAACCATTTTCCATACTTTTTCAATACCTGATCAATACTAAATGAAAAACTTTAATACCATTACTCATCTTCATTTCAGCAAAATTTCACTCATGGAACACAATGAAAAAAAACATGTGCAAAACTGTCATTAGCGGCAAAGAACGAAACTTGTATTAACAATGGGATGAATTTCGAATTTCCATACTTCTTCAATACATGGCAGATTTGGTGATGTCTACGCTTTTTCATTAATATTGACTAGAAAGGTTACAAAGGCAAAGATCCGTCGATAGGTGTGAAAAAACGTCTATAACAAGTAACGACACAAGTGAGCCATAAATTGTTAGAATCGCTTTGTTTTCTAACATGCGTTCGTCACCGCTTTCTGCGATGCGGAGGCAACCCAGCTTGCCCAAAGCCCATGACGCGTCTCCGTCGTGGAAATTGTATTCTAGTTTAGTTCGATGCACTGTGTGTGTGATGCTCCAACAGTTGCATGTTTGGTGATTCAAAATACCGGCATTTGCACAAGTGTCCTGTGTAATTATGCTCATCATCGTGTCTCAAGTACTTTAATAAAACCTGACTGCAGTGGTTTTTTGCTGTTGGACAAAGGGAATTGAACTCAAGAAACACTCCTACTGCCCAGTGACGGAAGTATTTGGGAAACATTTTATGTGTTTGAGTTCTTACTGATACATGCGATAACCGTTGCCCAAGTCTAATTTGTTTAACCTCGACATATAGACGAACCGCCTTTGGATCAGAACCGTCGCCAGAAAGCCATCAATAGTGGGGCTTTAACATTCAAGTTTGACAAAAATTCCACTAATTTATAGTGTTTCATATTTCAATTTGGGGGGGATTGGAGCTGTGTTTGTGGGGCTAAGACCACCAAAGCCCCCCCGTGGCGACGGGACTGATTTGGATGATAGTACAAGTATCAGGCGCAAGCCCTATAAGTATAAGCGTTGCGTATTATTCCTGTCACCTCATTTCAAGTTAGCGACAAGCACGCTTCACCAATTAATTAAATAATTTGTGATTACAAAACAACGTTGTTACGTAAATCCAGGTGTTGCACCCTTCTATACGAAGCAGTCCTAAGCGCTTATGTAACACCACGCATTTTTTGAACAATTTCTTTAGCAAAATAGGAAATGAATAGAAAACTTCAATAGCACAACAGCAGCTAGAAGTTTTGCAGGACTTAGCGATTTAGATTGTGAACTGTAAAAGAGTGGTATAAGCCTTGAAGGATGTAAATGTAACAAACGGCTTCATCCTGAGCTTTCTGCACCGGACTCGATCTAATCGGATGATGCGCGCTTAAGTGTCAAACTTTAAAGTTAGATGCTTGTTCTTGCATTCCAGGTGATCAAATGTGTCCCGCAGTTGAGGACTCTTTTGCATGTTTGCGAAAGTGCACAGTTAAGTTGTATTTCTGAGTAAAACTCGCACCGCAGGTCAAGCAGACAAAGGGCTTCACCCCGGTGTGGATGCGTTCGTGCTTGGTTCTCGAGCACGACTTGCGGAAAGTCCTGTCGCAGAACTTGCACCTGTAGCGCTTTTCGCCGCTGTGCAACGTCATGTGTTCGGCGAAGTTGCTGCGACGCACGTAGCTGTTCCCGCACAGGTCGCAAACGTACGGCCGCTCGCCAGTGTGCGTCCTCATGTGTTCTTGGAGACCTGGAAACAGCACAAGGACTTTAACGGGTTCGCACAGCGAACAAAATATTTACATAAAGCACGGTGAAATTGCTGAACGCCACGTAAGGGAGGCGATGGAAATCCTACAACACGAAAGCTATCCACGAAAAACTGAACAAACAGCGCAAACCCAGCAGGTAGTCCGATTGCATTGATTCACACCTGAGGTAATGCGGAAGACCGCTTTTGAAAACGTGCATATCTGAAGACGGCGTGAAAAGGAAACCAAGGAACGCACCAACGTATTGATAAACGGTTCTGTTATTGCTGGTAACCATTGAAGATCACTATTAGGTTTAAAAGTCACACGGAAGAACCGCTTGTTTGGCCAAACTTTGTTTTATTAGGGAACTACAGATATCCCAAGGTTTTTTCGAGGTGTTTTAGGGACCTGATCCGGGTCCCTAGAATCAGAGAAAGTTATCATCGGGTCCCTTAAATCAGAGAAAATAGGGTCCCTAGAATCAGAGAAATCAGGTCCCTACCGGGTAGCTAACATTTTCCTTAAAAAAACCCTGGATATCTTGAAGCGACGTTTGCCTTGTGCGTGCGTTAACAGTTAGCTCGTGCAGCCCTAGAAACCATAGGGTGAAATGAATGAACTGCACCGCAGTTTACTGCATAAACCTAAGGCGACAAAAAGCAAAGGTACGGGTCGTACTATTGGCCTAATGTCAAAATCAAAAATGCAAAATAAGTGAACCTCGCAGACTGCGATGAGCTGCTGAGATTTGGAAAACGCACGAGAATCACTTGGTCTGTACAATGCTTTTACCATGTCAGCCACACAGCTCAACGAAAATGACCAAATCACGCGAACGAAGAAAAAGTACCGAACCTCACAAGCGAGGCTTTATTATCTCATATCTCAAAATTCATCATAGTACAGAAATCTAAGGTTGGCGAACTCTTCGGGCATTGTTTTGCGGCGCTCCAGACCTACAGTCGTTAAATCGAGAGCAGTGTTTTCATCAAGTGTCGAAACATGAACTGACCTCTGAGGAACGTGAAAGCGCATCCACACGCATCGCAAGTAAACTGCTTTTTCTCGTGAGTCCTCATATGCGATTGCATGGTGCCTTTTTGAGTGAACGATTTGTCGCACGTGATGCAAAGAAACGGCTTCTCACCGGTGTGAAGTAACCGGTGCTTCTTTAATCCGCCGGTTCTGGACAAAAAGTGAACTTTTACGAAAAATATTCAAAATACCAATCATTAGTATCTTACGGCACGTAAGTATCCTTTCACGAACAGGTAAACATTGTTAGGATACCAACCATCAGTATCGAAGCAGCATAGGGTGCTGAGTCAGATATTTTTATTTGGAATAACGCAATAGCGCTTAACAGCTATTTTTGAATCATCAAAATAAACCTAATTTCATCATGTTTGCATAAACTTAAAGTCACAAAATGAAATGACGTCATTATTTACACTATTTACATTTAACTTCCAACATTTCCTTTAAGTCGAAAATGAACAGTTTTCTATTATATTGCTACTTGATGTGAATAAACACATTCCAAGTACTGATGCGCATTAAAAGAAAAACGTTAAATTAAATGCCGAAGGTTTGTTTGTAAACGTACGCAGATTGTTATTAGGATACCACAATTTCATGATCTGTCTCAATAAGAACCTCACTTACCAAATATGTTTTCTATTCTGACGTCATACCGAATGCAGACGTTAAACATTTCGTATTTCAAACATAAGCTTAGGTATGCAAGGTCAGCCCAAATCACTTTAGATACCTCAATGAAACACGCAAACCACGGTTTCCGTCATCAACAAAGATTCAAATTTTATTGCAACTTATCGCGATGTGTGTAAGCCATCATTAGGTAATATACTGTAAATACGAAACAGAAGGAGTTAGTTGCGGATTGGGGTACTAGGAGGAAACGGTGACTCACACGTCTTATTACGCGGAGAGGTTCTGCCAGAAATCGGAAGCAAAAAACTGGAAGAATACAAGGCAGCAGCTCGATTGAAAGGGATTTTAATGGAGCTAAATATATTCCGATTTGACTAATTTTGTCCGACTAGCAGCTTTTTATGTGAAGTGTGTCCGATATAATTTTTTACGATCGGCGCCCCATACTACAGAGCCAACCCAACCAAAACACGGCCTACTTAAGTGACCAAAGTATGCGGGCACTTTCCACAGGGCCCACAAGATGACCTGTGCCGTAGACCGTTGAGGGCGTTGCCGTTGTTCTAGCACACCGAACCGCGCCTTTGTGTGTTCCGCTGACAAGCTGTGATGCACTATCAAAAATATAAAAACACTGAAAAATATCAGCCGTACGATAACGATCGCTCAACGTCCGTACGCAGTTTTCTTCGGGGATCAAGTTCGATACAATGCGGTATGAACTGATGCTTGGGTGCGGAACTAACAACGTACTTACGACTTAAACTCTTTGCCGCATTCCTTACAAACAGTTGCGGACTTTCGGGAAGGAATGGAACCTTCTGCTTCCGTTGTTCTTGTGAACTCTATCTGTGAATGGTCTTCCTGCGGTTTGTCTGCTAAAGCGTTATTTGTGGATGTAAGCACCTGGTGCCCTGATCTGTTTTTCTGCGAAAAATAACGAAGTCAAACTTTTCAATGGACTACAGTCACATAAACAAACGTATGGCTATCTATACCTTACGCAGTGTTGTCTTTGCGCGACGGCCCTTCTTACCTAAAAAAGATGTAACAAAATTTCAACTTCCACAAATACCAGCATTAGTAAAATGTAAGTCATATTGGTCCCTACACACAGAGAGAACAGGCCAAACAGCAAGTTTCTTGCGCTGAATGATTCGAGGGTACGAAAATATAACGTCAAGATTTCAAGCGCTGCGAGGTCCGTCTCAGATGTTTTTGTATCATGTGCGCACTGACATTCACGCATGTTGTGGTGGACTACTTCACCTCGTACAGTAATTACCATTCATTGCATTGTATCACCGTGCGCTTGCCAGACATTCAGATAGGAAATCCTAGATTTTATATTTCTTAAAAACCGGGATGACTAGGAATCTTAAATAGTTGCACGCTTGCAAGACACTCCTAACCGCTTATTTAGCATCCTGTTTCCGTAATCGATCTTCATTCACCATCCTTTATAACGCAAGGTTAACTCTCCAAGTAATTTAGCTAAAGGTTTATCCCACCCAACTTACCTTTATGGCACACATCATCTTGCTGACCACTAGCTTCGGCTGTGCGAGGCGAGATTTCCGCCTTTATCAGTCGTGGCAGTGGAACAGTAGATGTTGACTTCGGAGGAGCAAATTGTTCTAAAACGTAATGTGCTGAACAGCTCATTAAAGCTAGTACAAAAAAGCGCTCTACATGCAATTACAGTCAGTAACATAAACATGCGTAGCTAAGGGTGTCGGCAGTTAACTAAACCCTAGCCTGGTCGATGCAGAAAAGGTCCGAAACTTTTGGTACCAGCTGTGATGCGCCGTAAAATGCTAGAGAAAATCCATTATAGTCATGTTGGTGCAGATTCCTGTTTGCGAAAAGCCCGGGATGTTTTATTCTGGCCGGGTATGGCGAAAGCAATTCGTGACTATATTTCTAAATGTGTCATATGCAATGAGTTTCAACCACAGCAACAAAAGGAACCATTAATACCTCACGACACGCCGAAATTACCATGGGCAGATGTGGCAGTGGATTTATTCACTTTTGATTCTGATAACTATGTTGTCGCAGTGGATTATTTTTCAGATTGTTTTGTTCTGGAACAGCTGCAAGATACGACCACGACATCCGTGGTGGAGATGCTCAAGCGTTCGTTCGCAACGCATTCCAGAGACCGTTCGGACCGACAACGGCCCGCAGCTAGTTTCTGAAGAGTTTCAAGAATTCGCGCGCGAGTGGAAGTTCAATCACGTTACTTCTTCCCCGTACTACGCCCAAAGCAATGGCAAGGCGGAATCAGCAGTGAAAATCGCAAAAGTCTCACCTTCAGAAAGCGAAGAGGGATGGAAGAGACATTTGGCTCTGTTTATTGGAATGGCGAAATGTTCCGACGCAAGGATTAAACTCGTCGCCATGTCAACGCTTAATGTCTAGGAGAACTCAATCGCTTCTACCAGCAAGCAATTTTCTGCTTAAACCGAAAGTGATTGACTCTTGTGTGATGGAAAAAAAGTACAAACGCATGAAACGCTTCTATGATCGCACTTCGAAGCCGTTACGGGAATTGATTCCTGGTGAACTGATACGAATGTACCATCCGGGCAACAAACGCTGGTTGCTTGGGAAGTGTATCAAAATGGTTGCACCTCGATCGTATGTTGTTGAAGTAAATGGTGTTCGTTACCGTCGTAACCGATCGTTTCTGCGCACTACTTGTGAAGAATCACCAATGTACGATTCTTATGTTTGGGATCTTAATGTACCGAACATGCCAGCGCCTTGTGCACCTAGTGCGACCTCGAGTGTAGAGAATAGTCAGGCTGGGTTACGCCAAACTCGTACGAGAGTTATTAAAACCCCACAGCGTTTTCGAGATTACGTGATGTGACTTTTGTTGAGAAAGGGGATGTTGATGGACGTGTACCTTTAAGCTTTGTCAATTATTGTTGCGAGCGTCGCGCTTGTTAATTTCATACCGGTGTAAATAAGTTATGATGGTTTGACGGCTGGCGGGATGAGAGATGACA
>Ga0210059_1001368_pt1 | contig 36448 bp, 22 predicted proteins | sample Ectturendosymbi2_FD_188042 | JGI IMG/M metagenome (GOLD analysis project Ga0210059, IMG submission 188042) | Ecteinascidia turbinata endosymbiont from Florida, USA - Sample 2 (SPAdes) (version 2) | ecosystem: Host-associated > Tunicates > Ascidians > Unclassified | place: Key West, Florida... | reverse complement strand
TTTTACTTCATATTCACTGCAGTCATGAATTGAATCATGGCGTGTCGTGCAGTTTTTTGAAATGGAGGCAAGCTGTCGACCATGTTGATCTCCAATGTAAGTGGAGTGTGAGACAATAATGTTGATAAACATTAACTGCTAAGGTACACAAAATTCGTTTCGAGGAATGCATCCCGGAAAAAAAGATTGAAAAGCATTGTTGTAGTGCAACCCAAGTTGCATTTTTAGGCATGATGTTGTAATTCAAGAAACGTTATGCGAACAACGCTTATTTTTGGGAGAAAACGTAAGTAGAGAAATGCACAAATGCTTCACAAAAAAATTCATTTTTTGTCGATTTTGTAGTGAGCTAGCTTCCATCAAAAAAACAAGCATAGATTTTTTGCGAAGAGGTCCAACTCCGGAAAAGCGGTAGGGGGGATAAACAAATTGAGGGCAATGGAAACTTATTAAAAAAATCGTCACCAAATATGTTTGTTATTGTTTCTGTGCAGCAACAATGTTGACCTTAAAAAAAATTAACTGAAAATATAGAAAACCATTCCAGACTTTCTGGTTATGAATAGCTGCAATAAATTGTTCGTTTAAAGGTCTATCTTGGTCAACCGTGAAATCACCTGTGATACTGTTATCAAAAAAGCACCTGCGCCACCCGTTGTCTCCGTTTGAAAGGTCAGTGGGGCAATCAGGGTTGCAGAGTCAGAGGTAAAATGTCCGACCTTTCCAAAATTTCCGGCTGCGACATCGACACCTTAACATAACGTGAATGAAGTTTTGGCTATCAACAATTTTGTAGCAACTAGCAATAAGTGGAAATGATAGTACACAACAATCATTCTCTATTTTAATGAAAGTTTCAAATGAGATGTACCATTTCAACAGGCACGAGTTAGGATACTTAACTTAGGCGTGCGATGTAAAAAATGATACAATTGGACTTCCAGAGTCCGATAAAAAAATCCAACTCCTAGTGTTCCTAGCAATTCGACTTCACCTGAAAACCTCCGACTCCTTGCAACCCCGACACCGTAACCCGGGGGCAATTCCCCTATCATGCCCTCCTCTCCGGCGTTCACCGTGTGGCACTTCGCGACAAATTGAGCAGCTGTGAAATTCGCAAAGCTTTCATTGTCGAACCGCTTCTCTGAATCTAGAGATCCCAGCGACGTTGGTTCGGCCACCTGTGCAAAATGCCCTGTAAAAGATTGGCAAGGCAAGTCCTGCTGGCTACACCCACGGGAAACGACCAAGAGGTCGTCCAAGGACCAGATGGAGCGAATGTATCTCCGACCTTGCTCGGTCTCGTCTTGGTGCTGAGCCAGCAGAAATATCTGAGATTGCTGTTGACCGTGAGGTATCTCGAGTCCACCTAGGGCTGCTTGCCCCCGGACCCTTCCCTGAAAAAATGTGGGCGTGTTGGCGTGGTGATTCGCCACATATAACGTTGAATTCGTGATAGCAATAGGAGAGTGAACATGGTCGAACGGGGAATCTCCATTGCTGTTACGCTGAGGGTCGTCGGTTCGACTTTCTCAATGGTTTGTTCAGGGCGATACAGCATTGTGGTTACAATAGTGGCAAAATAAATGAAAAAGTGAATATTCGAGGCTCAATACATGATAAACCCATCTTCCACATTAAGCAAACTTCTGGATATCGTTTTCATGGCAATAAGAGCCGCCTGCCTGCTTCAAAATGCCTTCAGTATCTGCATGTTGTGCACAACGTGGTAGGCTATGTGGAAATTACCATGTTGCAATAATTTCTAACACATAATGACGAGAGAGCGTTATATGCCAAGTAATTATCCTGAATTTTAAAGCAGCCACTTAATTTTCCTGAATTTCAAAACAAATTTAAATCCAGCAATTGAGCAAGTTTATTTTTAATGTTTTTCTCCTACCAATGTGGTCGTATGCAAACACCTATTCTGTAATGCGTTATCATGGCTAATCATTTTTTGTTCTTCTGCGTTGTTTCATTGTGCCTATGATATGGACCACGTGTCTGAAATAAAAATATTGTAATTATTATTATATATTGGTATTCCTGTTTCCTGGCTCTGCAATTACCTTGAGATCGTGTGACTTCCGATCATTCACAGATGGGTTTAACTTTTCGTCAACTACGTTTTTAAGCACAGCGAATTAGTAATAAGAGCTGTTTGAAACTGAGCTCCGCTTTTTTGGGCCTGACAAAGAAAAACCACGTCTACAGCAAGCTGCGAGAACTTTTGTTACTCAGCACTTGATTTATGCAAGACAAGCAGTTGGCAGCACTTTATTGATGCTACTATTTACTTCGCTGAAACTCCGCGCGCAATGTTTGGTACCCCCTTTGGGCGAAACTTGTTGACGCCCTGTATGAAGTCACGTCCACTCTCGCTCGTCCAATTTGACCCGACGGCCAGCGAAACCGTCGTTATTCATTATTTAACGTAGTCTGTGGCGTCTAGACGTCACGTGACTTTGCAGGCTTCAACGCGTTGGTATGAGCCAACGTCCTACTTTTCGCTGATTCCGAGAAGCGACCGAGCAAAAGGTTCTCTCTTCGATGTGCCGTGCAGATGGCATCGACTTGCCGGTCCGGTGCAGCCGCCTGATTCGAGAGGACAACCCTCAGCGATATATCATTTGGTCGGCTCAGTTGCGCAGCCGGCGCTCGCTGGTGTTTCCTTATTATTGGCCAGGCGTGCCGATTGAATCGCATTTAGCTGAAAGCTGAAAGGCTTCGCAATTTTTCCGCTCAGCCTAACACCGCTCTCGAATAAGGCAAATATTCGCGTCACAGACGCTGACTTATCAGCTGTTGACCACACGCATCGCATAGTCATTAGGTCACACGTTAGCAAATTATGGCAAGTGTCTGCTTTCTTCACCAAAAATGACGTATTTTGGTCTTAGTGAAATAACAACTATATTCCAACTGCCTAATAAACACGGTTGCTGTCAGTTTCTTTACCTTTGCTTGGCAACATCAATAAAAGGCAAATATTGTCGCAATTTGTGAAAATTTTGGAAAAAGCGATTGCGCAACATCCGTGTGAAAAAAACCGTCAATTGGCCGTAGCTGCGTTTGCACTAACAGAGCGGCTAAAGGTCTTTAGTTTTACGTCAGTTCTGGAATAACGTCTTTTGAGCTAGCAATCGTTTCATATGACGTAAATTTAAGGTATGTTAACGTACTCTTAATAGGTTGTTTCGTCGTGGGAAATATCTTCTGACACCCACGAAAACAAATTCAACACATGCCTGATGAGGGAAACAGTATTCCAAAAATGTAAGTAACTAGTCTTAGTGGAACGTTTTTATAATGTACTATTTTGAAGGTCATTCCTGGGTGTGGGCTAAGAATTCTGTTGCGACCACATCTACTACCAGCTAAAGCTGCCTAAGGAGGATGAAAGTTCTGAGTTTGTTGCAGCAACGATGGGTCGAACCAAAGGGCTGCTGATGAGCACAAGCACGCTAAATACACGAAACAAAGCCAGACATAGATTTTAAAAAACCTTGAGCAATCGTCGTCGAGCTATACAATAAGAGAGGCGCTTCGATTCTTTAATCGACCACCAAGCCTACATGAAGAGACAAACTGCCGCAATTCAGGAGCGAAAGAGCTATCGGCAGAGCGCGCGCGAGCAGCAAGTGCGCTCTTGCAGTATCGCTGATCGCCAGTTCACCGAGAATACTGTCGACGTGGTTATCGTTCAGCTTGCTACCAAGACTTTAGAAAGTTTTACTGCTCTAAAACGCGGCAACTCAGAAAGTACAGGTTCCAACTGTTTCATTTAATAGTTACTTAGGCTTGTGGCATGCTAGCAACAGCTTTATGAGGTGGATGTGAAGGTCCAGTTAAGTTCTGTTGCGCGTAGTATCAGTATAGGCAGCTTCTGTGGTTCTTACGTGTGAACCGCAAGGTCATGACCATGTATCGGAGTTAACTGTTTTTAATCTTTGCAGCCTGGAATGGATTTAAAAATTTGAAAGGGTGACGACTGTTGGCGAACACTGAGTGACTCAAGATTGCCAGTGATTAGCTGCGTGACCGCATTGTAATGACTTTGCATTTTTTCCTGGTTTGTGTTCTGTTTACGAGTTACATAATTCAAGCAAATTGTAATTTTCCAAAAATAAAACTAAAAAATATTTCAAACAAAGATGGCAATGGACCATGTCGAACTTGACTGTTGGAAACTTGCTGAAAGCGAATGACTGGGGATACGTGCATTCGCGAAGCAACAATGGCTAGGGCTTACCTGAAGCAGTGCTTGCCGTTCGCCAAGTCATCAGCTAGGTTAAATATACGATGCATTCGCAAAATTATCACTGAAGATCACGATATGTTCAGAAGCTCGTTTGCCGTGTGTTTTGAACTAGAATGTACGTGTTTCGACAATTTACTCACACTAACTTTCCAGACAGGTATTGGTCAATCTTTTTCCATTATTAACTGCACGTGACGCTCTAAGGAAAGTTGATGAACAGAATCCAGACTGTGATATAGAAAATATCACATCTGACATGTATCCCTTTTTGTCACTGCACGATACTCAAGTGAGGTCATGGAACCACTGATGCAGGTTTCCCGGCACTTAATCGTTTGCTTATCAAAACTGTTCAAGATTGCATGGTGGATTTGTTGCTTTGAAACTGTGGCGTGTGGTTGAATTTCACCAGAATGGGCTAAAATACTATGAGATACTGTGACATTGCTGGCTTCGTTTTTTTGAATACTGCTGAAGTGTTTTATCCTTGCAATACAGATCGTTTTCATAACCATATCTCGTGAAATGTCAAGCATCTGACAGTTTCATCTACATATTGATTGCTCAGAATAACTACTGTTCTTGGGGTCAGCGCGGCCTGAACAACCAGGAAACATCGTCATAGGCTTTAAATCCGCCTTGCCCAAATCAGAGCGCTGAGACACGATGTCGCAGCAATTCAACATCCAATAGCATTTCGATGAAAGGCATTTGCCAGTTTGTAATATGTGTATGCTACCAAGAGCAAAGCATAAGGGAGCTTTAGGGAGGTGCGACATTCTTTTTCCCACAAAAATTCCTGCAAAAGTCTGAACTTTCAACCACGGTAGAAAGGCTTTTATTAAAATCACTGAAGAAACTTCAAGAAAAGGTTTGCCGCCACCACAAGCAGATTTGTTTTAACCAATCACGAACGTTTTCAAGTTGCCAGAATATTTTTTTGTGATTGGTGCGTTCAACCCGTTGCATGTACTGTGGTATGACTGAGGTAATCGTGCGTGCATGTTCATTAAATGAACGTCGAGCTAGAAAAGCTGTCTGTGTTAACTGTAGACCTGTTATTGCGCAACTAAGAAAAGGCTTTCGCCATCCCTCGTTTTTCAAAACGTTTTTTCCTTAGTTCTGCAGCTGAATATTAAAATAGGACAAGCTTGGCTTCCCAGCGTGCTTCACTAACTTAGATTAATGCCACTATGCCATTAAGACCAAAAAAAAAATTAATCGGAATCTTATCGTCTGTAGTTTCATGATTACCATTGACCAATTGTTGAGCTTGTTTTGCTTGGCTGCTTCACAATGAACCAAAACCTTTAGGTGGATGCGAAAAAATTTGCAGTATTCTCACTGCTAAAGAGCGAGGCATCGCAACCAGCGTGGGTTAGTTCAACTTTTGAAAAGGAAAACTAGTTTTGAGGGCCTACCAGGCCGCTATCGATCCGAACAGGTTAGAAATCATCGATCGCAACATGTGACCTGGATCTCAGGACTTAGCAGCAGGAAGATAGCAAGTGGAAATTGCGCTAAAATCATGTTGCTTATTGTGGTGCTTAAACTTGTTGGAGGTACTGAACTACGCAAGTTTCCCCGTGAATTCACTAAACCCTTCGTTATCGGAAAAATAAAATACCGGTATAATTTCTTCAAAACTAGTATACATTTTCTTAGCGCACAAAATAAACCATGCATCAGACTCAAGGGCCGTCTTCAGCGGGGGCCAGTGGTGCCCGACTGCCCGGCTCCCTATTTAAATAATGTGTCCCCCATTTTATGCTTGGTCCCCCGGTTGCTGCGTAGATCCAATATTGTATCTAAAAAATGTGGCCCCGCTTGTGATTTTAACCCCCCTGCTGCAAAATCCTGGCGACGGGCCTGATCAGACTGCCGTCAATCCCCAAGACTGACTCGCTGCACACTACTGGGGTTCCATCCACCCAGGTTAATAACCACTGGGTTAATGGTTGCGTGCGAAGGTAACTTTGAATTTTCAGTTTAAAGTTAATCCTCCCTGCGATGTTGTCAACTCCCCCTGCAGCACAATGTAAGGGGTATAGGTTTGACAGTTCAGTGCATATTTTTTTCATTTTCAATACATCGTGACTGGTGCGTAACATTGTAGGCACATCGTATGAGTTTGCTGGCGTTTCAAGTAAAGATGGCAACAGATGAAGATTTCAAAAAACAAGGCTGCTGTACATGCGACGCCTTTTGCTGACATTTGTTCGCTCGCCAGCGCTTTGAACATCTACTAGTAACATGTCTCTTTTGCCCAGTGGTTCTTAACCTGGGGTAAATTTGCCCCTGGGGTAAATTTTATCTTCCAAGGAGGTAAATTTACTGAACCATAAATTTTAGCAAATGTAAATTATCATGAATAATTCTAAACTGTTAGGGTGTGTTAATGTCGTATTTTTAAGAAATGAGCACCATTGAGTGTATTGGGGTAAATCTGGTAATCTGGTTTGATAAAAACGTAAGATTTGTCAAAAAGGTTAAGAACCACTGGTTAGCCGATGTATCACTGGACAGTGATTATAAAACGCCAAGACACGAATTGAAAACCTTGCTGTCCAACTGACCGTATGCTGCTAGTGCACCACAATTAGTAATATTCCTTGCGTAAAACTTTTTACGTCAGGTTTGGGCATGCTTACTGGTTTATTCACTTGTTTTGTGGTTAAAATTATAAAACTACGTTTGTAATGTGTGACTTTCTAAAACTTGGTCTATTCGCTAAGTAAAGTTTATGTGATAATTTTGTGCTTTTGCTAACCAGTGAAAATGGCGCGTTTCGAAAAGTTTTACGCATTTGGAATGCGACCAAGGGTTACGTGTGATTCAGATGAAAAAACAGATGTTATAATCTGCAAACCGTGCGACGATATTTGCCAGTGATGTAATTGCCGATGTAGGCTGAATGAATGCGTTCCTAACTTTTAAAAGTTGAAACCTTGATCATTCCACTGAAAAAACTAGGGAAATAAGGACTTGACAGAACCAACACACACACAGAGATTGATTTTCCTCTTTCATTTCACAAAAAATTATTGCAGTGTGACGTATAGCAGCAGTTTGAATTTTTACGCATGCAGTCTCACGTTCAAACTGGCTGTTTGTCCAAAAATCCCGGATATTTTTCGTGGGTAGCTCGAGGCGTGCAACGTGTACTGTTATTGAGTTTTAACTAAAGTTTATCGCAAGTTGTGTTATTTGTTAAACAAATGCTTCACATAGCGCCGAGTTGCGTGCTCGTCGGCCTTGTCTTACTGCTATAACGCTCGAACGTCAAAATTCACGTCCGTACGATACGGCTTTTTACGCGCATGTTTAAAAACAAGAATACGTAGTAAAGCAGCCATGTGTCTTGTTGAACGGATAAGTGTGACATGAGCTGCTTTTGATTCTGTATTGCTTAGAGCGCTGAGTAGTGCGCAACAATTTGCAGGTGTTCTTTTCCTGTGACGAGCACGAGGAGATGGGCGCCACTGGTCGCTAGAGACACTCAACAGGGAGTGCAAAGCTGGTACTACGAAACAGAATTGAACCTTTCAATTTCTTTCCGCTTCCAGTATTGCGATGACTGACCCAGTATGGCGATTGAGTATCTTACAGCAGAACTAAATGAAAAGCTGTTGCTACTCGGTGTAGTTACTGACGCTTCCCGGTAAAGTAATGCATCTAAAGAAATTCATTAGCAACACTTGTCACCCCTCTCGTAGGCAGTGTCGATTCTAGAATGAAAAAAGTGGGGGGCCACTGCGGGGCCAAGGAAAGAAGTAGGGGGGCCAACATAAACGTAAAATATTGCTGGCCGAAAGTTATCTGCTGTATGGGTCAGTCAAGCGAACTTGAACGTGAAATTAAGCAAAAAACTGGGGGGGCCAGCCAAAAATCTGGGAGGGCCATGGTCCACCCAGCCCCCCCCTTAGAATCGCCACTGCTCGTAGGGCACTGCCAGGTGCAATTTGCTAAAACGAACTTTTCGTTAAGAATTTGGATCACGTGGTTTGGTAAATTCCGTAGTCAGACAATCTAACTCGTACTGTCATTTCGTGTAGAGACTACGGTAATTGCAGGATTCATCTAATTAGACCGCGGTTAATCAGTGACATATCGAGATCAGTTGAGATGGAGGTACACGCAAGGTGAATACTGCATTGGATGCCCTGCCAGTACTTACGACATAGCTCTGCAACGTCCAATTGGAGGGAACAGATCGCTTATCGCTGTAGACAATTTTTTGTGGGGCGTGTTCCCCCTCGTCCCCGGTGGATGCGCTGGTTCAGTTGACTTGCAGCTGATTTGAAATTGTTTAAATTTGTTAGCGAGGAACACTGAGATGCACTTTAAAATGACCAGTTGAAAAGGTAAAGAGAGATTAAACCATGCTCTTCCCGGCAACGGCTGTTTCGTGACCACATTTCCTGCTAAAGTTGCATTCATTGTTCGTGATGGTCGTTACTGAGGATTGTTACTACAAAGCCGACCTGACGGTCGACTCGACAAGTGTATGAGGTAACCTGGTGTGCTGTGGCATTTCGCCAGCCGGTAAAACGGATGCATATTTATCAATGTGCGGTGCCTAGCGTCAGTGATGATTGCTACACTTGGTAAAATGCAAAGTAACGCAGCAGCTAGGTTATGAACAATACCTTTCACTGCATGTTGGCAGAAAAAATTTTGTACCTTTCACTGCATGATACAGATAAAAATTTTGTATCTTCAGTAAAATGTTCCACAGGACTAATTTTGAAAAAACTTTATAAGAGATATATACATTTCGATGAAATTTTCAGGTATTAGCCAGCTATGATAATGTTAAATGCGTGATTTTTTATGCGTGTGGTTTTACTTGATCGTATCAATTTTAGTCGGAAGCTGTTTTGTCGGTAAGCTGCAAGTCACTTGCAGTGGCCTTTCGCTTTTCATACTTTTACGATAAGGCTTCACGTGTAAAATGGAGAAAAAAGTTGTCGGGTGAAACGAAGTTTACGAAATTTGACTAACACAGCATGCTGTAAAAACCGCCGTAACGCTTTGAGGCAACAAGCGTTGGCGTTGAAAATAAAACTACACGAACTAAGATGGACTTGTACTCTTGTCTATATTTGTTAGTTGTGGAAATGGCAGGAGTTGCTTAGGTGTGCTGATCGAAATGTTTTACAGATAGCTGCGAGCACGTAAACATAATTTTGAATATGACCCACTGTTTTGCCTCCGAACGGCAGCTCTTTGGATATGGAGCAAGCTATGGCTATGGAGTCTTAGAAACGCTGTGCTCTGGACACTTTATGAATCAGGTTGAAGGAAGCGTTTCAAACAGAGGTAAGGTATACATTATAGATACGCAAGTGTCAAACTATTTCAAACACTGCAAAACGGTAGTGAATAAACGGCCGATGGACTTGAGGCATTTACCACTGATGGAGTTGCAGTTTAAATCTTTGTCATATTACGTACGAAATTCTGCCAATAGCAGTGGTTCAAGCTTGCACCTCTACAGTCACTTCTGCATTATGCTTGAAGAGGCAGAATAAGAGATGTCAAGTTTAACTATTTACACTACAGTTTTTGTCATCAACTATTGCATTGTCAGGTGGCATGTACGCGTGCAAAACCAATTATTCTGGTTAGGAGTGGGTGCGAAGTTCGTATAGTCTGTGTTTCCGGGAAGACCAGATGGTAGTCGAAGTGCTGCGCTTTACAAACTGCAACGCTTTTTTGCTTCAAAGGTTCATAAATACTAATTTGCAGCTGCGCTTCGCCAGCTGTACTATTGCCGGTCCAGGTCGTGAGTACAACGAGCCCTTGTATTTAAGTCAGATTTAAAGCAGAGAGTATTTCTATTGTACTCCAGTCCAGTGGCGTAACTAGAGGTTTGAGCCATTGGGGGAAAACCTAGCTGAACGGAGCCACTAGTCACCGTAGGGGGGCCACTAGCCAAGGCTCAGAAAAAAGTTAAGAATGATAGTGAATCCGGATGTCGTGGATGTGTATGCTAGCTAAAACAACAAAACATGCCAAAAAAACGCAAAAAAACAACAACCTACTGAAAACCACAAGAATACTAAATACCAAAATGTCAGCTAAAGGGTGCCCAGTTTTTACATTTAGCTTGCTATGGGGGCGGCTCGCCCCCTGCCTGCCTCCCCGTCAGTTGCGTTACTGCTCAAGTCTTTTGCAAAGTTCGCTGTTCTTTCTAACCAACGACGTTTGCATGATTCGTTCAATTTTAATGAACATAAATATGTGAGTCGATTGAATGCTTGTGCGTTTCCTTTCTTGATTATTTCCATCCCGTCAAAGAAGTCGCCATGCAGCGCTTCAGAAACGCTACGCTATGAAACTTTAAAATATGATCTAGGGAATTTTTCAAGTAATCTGTTGCATTCCTGGGCGCGTGACACTAAATGCTTTTTATCTTTTACCACTTAAACTGTTTACATTTGTTAGTTGAAAAGTCTTGAGTAAACGGCGCCCACAAATATGCAGAATCAGTTCAGCACTCTACTAAATCAAAAAAAACGAAGGACAAGTCCTTCTACGGTCAGGTGTACTTTTTGATGCTAGCTGTTCCTTTAAAGAACTCCAATAACTATTTATGGAGTATCTTGAGAAAGTTTCTCAGAAAATCGTTTATCGCGCCCAAAGTTGAACTATCGTTTGCTAGCAAATTAGATTACGAACAGTTAAGGCACTGTTTTGTCAAACGATACACAAACAACGCAAAAATTGCGTTTTTGAAACTTGCTTTTTTTGGGTTGCATGTTCTGATCCTACGATTTAGTTTAGTCAAAACGAAAGTCTTGGTACTTCAACCTTCGTGTTAGTTTGTCAAGGTCCCAGCATTGGCGTTAACTAACCTGTTGTCGGTCTTGTCTTACGCTGCCACTTCCGGTCGTGGTGATTTTATTCTTTGTCTGATCGTGAGCAGACCCTTAGGAATCGATAGTGAATCATCAGCGTTTTACGGGAAACCGCAACGGTCAACGTATGGATTGAGTCCAAAACAACCGGATTTGTGTTTTGAAACCAGTTGTCATTTGGCATTTGCCTGAAGACACGTTCTTGTAAGATGGTTATAGTTAATCAGCATTTGCAGTCAAGATTAACGGAGCGAAAGACAAAAACAGGTTGGGATGCGACATGGTAGCAGAGTTTAGCGAAAAAAAGCTATAGTTAGGGTTATGTGACACAGTGGATATCAGTTGATTAAGCTATTGCGAAAAAGCTTGAAAGGACTTGGCGGTCATAGCGTTCAACGCCATGTAACATTGGGTTGCTAGGAGATTTTCGTGGTTGGAATGCTTACGTGTATTTTTCAGCGGAGATAGTTAGACAAAGAAAACGTGGTCAAATGTTTGGTCAATTTAATCTTCAAGTGTTTACTACTTGTTCCCAACTTTGCGACCTCGTATCTTCGATACACGAACACTTCGGTTGAACTTGCATACCTCAGCAGCATGAATGCCGAGTGGGAATCAGCATGGATTTATGTAGAGCATGGATGCACGGGAGTTACAAAACCACGAGTAGCTAACCACGTTGTTGGCTTGACTTGCTTCTGGAGCGCAGCTACCACTTCGCTGCAAGCGTAATCGTACGGTCCTTGGAAATTTGGAAAGAATCAAGGCACTTGTAGGTTTGGGAAATAAGGCCAGATTGGCTCACAAACGTGACCACTTGCTTACAGGCCAGCATTGTCGAAATAGTCAAAAGAAAACCATTAAAGTGGTCAATAACTTTTGGTCTCTTCTGCATTTTGGAAAATGCTTTCGATAGACCTGCTGAACTAATTAATCACTTCAGTGATAATTTCAGTGAAAACAATTTGCGAATTTGAGTCGAATAGCTATACGCAAATGATTAAAGATGATCATTTTCATGTGTGTAGTTACCTTGGCACTTCAAATAATTTTGTCAGAATTTACATTTGGTAGGTAATTGCAGTTCAAGTGTATTTTCTAGTTAACAGAAGAAATGGTTGCTAATTCAATTTTTATGAAAACAGGTGCAGAATTAATCTCTGCAAAACGCAACATACCAACTGATAAAATTAAAATCATCAATATTTTCGGGCTACCCAATGATGGGCTAACCGTAGCCCGTGAGCGCATGACAAATGGTCGTTGAAGAGTCTCTGGAAATTGCATGCGCACGCCATCGCGGGCCAAACAAAATTGTTCATTAGTAGAGCTTTGTTTTTGTTGATGGTATTTGGTGGAAAACTACAGTTTTGTGTAAAACGCAATGGCCCGCACGAACCCGTAGCAAAAAGAAAATAGGCCAGAAAGTTTCCACTGCGGATGAAAAGCTGGGCGGAGATGCGATAACTTTTTTTGGAAAGAATATTCTACTAACTATCGGGTGTGCCACGTGTATACGCGCAGCGAGACACAAAATCGCGCATTTTCTAAAACACCCATTGCTGTAGGGCGTGCTGAAAGCGAGCGTAATATCCCACGAACGTGATCGATGGCCATAAGAATGGCCTCAAATAGAGCAAAGAATGCCCTTCACCTGCACCCGGCTGGCCCTAGGCGTTGGGAAGCCCACCGCATTGACATTACCGTGTTCTGCGTAGTTGAAAATTACTGCGTGCTTTGTTTGGTAGACTGATTTTGGGTCCCAGAATTCGTCCCTCAAATAAACGAAGTTTTTTTATTTATCTCAAAACCACGAGCAATACAACTTTAATGAGCAATAAGATAAGGGGAATTTTAACAACAACAAACAGCCGTTGTGGAATTAGGGGTGGCTGTTATATCCACAGCCATGCTGCACCCGTGCAAGTATTTTGACTCATGCGCATCGCTAAGGACAATTTGGGTAAGGTCTGACGTTAGTTGGAGAAGTGTCCCTGTCGAAGCAAACCGCTTTGCTATGTCTTCTGTATAAGTAATTTATAGATTTACTTAAAAAGGCAGTTGAAGTTACGTAACCATTAAATAGTATCAAAGAAAGCGTGACCTTGCCTAACATTTTTTCGTGTCTAATAGCGTGTCGTGTTCGAGGAACTGTAATGTGTTGACTGATGATGTGGTTCGCAATTCCACGTTTGGTGAAAGCATTTGCTCCCAAAGTGAGCTATTCGGGGTAATTAAGGCAACAAGATCCGAGCGCAAGTTTTTCACCGTAACGTTTTCAACTGGACTTCGATGTCAGTAAAACCTAAGTTATTCCACTCCCACATGTCATCCGGCCCAAACGTCATTTCCATGAGGGCAACTTCCCACCGTGTCTCAGCTGATCAGAGCGTCTGGCCGACCAGCCATCAGCATACTTCGATATGTTATCTTTATTACGTCACCGCCGTCCCGCAATGTGTCATTGATCATCTCGTCAGCGGCTTTGGCTAGTGCTAGGTCGGAACATGTCTTCCCGTTGGGGCGAAGCCATCTCTTCAAAATGTATCACACGTCGATTGCGACCTACCTAGCGCAACAATATCTTGAATTATTTTTTTAAATATGTGCTGGTGCTGCATATTCACAAGTTAGGTCACAAGGATTGCTGTGTCACTGTGGTTGTCTATGATGAAGCGGGCTTCAACAATATTGTATCTTCTTCGAGAAGAACTCATGTAGAAAATAATTAAACAACACGAAAGAGACGCGTGGGACATATATTCGAATTCGATTCAGGTCGTCAGGAAGACTTAAAAAACGATACTTGCTGCTTCCCCGTGTTAAGCATTTTCGTGTGAAGCAAGCAAGCTCAACGCGCAATATCTTGGACTCCCCCCATTGCGGTCGGTTCGACTGTTCTCAAAGCGGAAATAAGCGCCATGGGCTACTCGTTTAAGTATTGTTTGTTTTTCGGAGGCAGAAACAATTTTTGCAATAGCCCAAATTTTACCGAAAATATTTAAAACATTCGTCAAATTCGGAGGGTGTTCCTGCTGAGTTAGTTCGCCGTAATCACTACGCTGTTACGAAAACTCGAAATTACTCAACTGTCAAGATGAAGCACCCTGCTAAATGGGACCCGTGTCGAATTCCTTAGAATGTAAAATGTTTGGATCACTTTCTAGCAAACCCATCACCAGTGAGGAGGCCAATTTTGTTTGAATTCCCCCTGTTGTGTTTTGTAAATTAGAAAATTTATGAGTTGCCAATCGGATGAAACTGTGCATTTGTGCATAATCTTTGACAACAAATTGTGAAGCTTTGAAAGTAAGATCAGAAATATTAAATACTTTTTTGATCCACAGCACGCCGTCAAAACAGCTTTTTATCATTTTTGTATCAGTAATTTTTAATCATTTTAAGTCCTACCAGCTTATCTACGTTTTTCCTTCAGCTACACTTCTGAAATACAACTGTTCCGTTACCTTCATAATTAGAGTATTTAACTTCAGTACGGGTGTAGAAGAGGAACTACTGTCCGGTGAGTAGCATTTCCAACTGCGTTTATTTTTCATTTATGATGTACTTTTGCCGCTTCTCTGAGTAGATTTGATTTGTATAGCTACGAAGTTTAGTTTTTACATCGAACGAAAGTACAATAAGCAAAATCTGATGGTCGCTTGCTAGAACTGCGCTTGAAGTGAAGATGGCTTACAATGTTTCCTACTGGCGACTGGAAGAAAATTTCTCGGAGAACCATGGATGGCTTTTGCCTCAAAGCTTTATTGGTAAAGGAAGGCTTCTAAAGCTTTTTGGTGAATCCGAGTAATGGGTCTATGGAGCCTGTTGGGATACGACGTACTACGTAACCTCTTCAGCAGAACTTTTCTGAGGAAAAAATAGGGCTACGAAGTATTGCGTTGCCTCTACTACGCAATAGCCTCAAAATGAATCTTCATTACAATGAACGCAACAGCATTTATCCCTCTTAAAGTTGAGCTGTATTTTAAAGTTGAGCTGTATTTTAAAATACTTTTCATTACTGCTAATTACAGCACACTAACGTATTTGTGTTAAGAAAGTCTTCATGGTCCGATTTAGTACACTTTGGTTTTGTTTGTTTCTTGCTTCTCTCATACAAAACAAAAAGCTGTGGTTTCAACATTGATTTGAATCATTTTATAAGTAACTGAAAGACTCAAGTGTGTTGATATGTTTGAATCATTACCATAGTAAGCCCAGGTGCGCTTTTATTATTGAAATTGTCTTACTTGTAGTTTTTCTTTTTTGCTGAACCTAATTCACCTAGAAACAAGACATCCACTTCCATGTTTTTATGACCTGTCATGCAGTACAACCAACAGAAACGCAGGTGCCACCCGAAGCGCGGTTTGATGTAATTCGAATACTTTGTTTGCCAAACTGTTGTTCACGTCTCCTCCGACTAAAAATTCTGGCTGTAAAACTTCTTGGGTGTAGTTTTCAGCGTCAAGCTGTGTATTATCAGTTGTCGCCATGCAATGGCATCATGAAGTAGTTGACTGGAGTGGGCTGGGTGTCAATATTTAATCTTTGCAGGTAGATTCAGACCACGGACAGGAAAACAATAGAAAGTGAGGGTCGAACGCACGAGGGCAACAGAAAAGCGAAACGGAGAACGACGACACTGGTTATTGTTAAAGGCACATTTTCTCATTTTGCGTGGCCTCCTTGAAAAAATCAAGGAGGGATGTTCTGGCTGTTCCCCTTTCACAGGTATTCGTTGTGTGAAATTTTAATTGGGCATAACTCTGGCTGTACCCCAAAATAGTACGCTGCCATTAATACTTATCGCACAATTGTGTGTGGAACATATTTTACTGTCTCCCATGTTTTCAAAAAAGAAGAAAAACCAGTGCGGTGGTGAGCAAAGCATATTTTTGCTTGGGTGCTGAAAGTTTATAGCATTGCACTTGAAAGTTATGCCATTTGCGAATTTGCCGCCGCTGCTGCTCTTAGTTTTGTCTGTCCCGTTTCAGTGCGGTTATCAGACAGCCTCGAGCAGCTGCGAGAAAAATGCTCTTGAGCTGTACGCAATATGCGACTGTGAACCTTTTCGTAAAACTGAAATGAACAAATAGAAAATCACTCAGAATTACCCTTCTCTTGACCGGCAGTAGTCTAGCCGAAGCGTGAATCATCAAGCTGATCTACAGAGCGACAGGGCGGCTTCACAAAGTTACCGAAACGGCTCGACAGTTTTGTGCGATAACTGCCCGACGCCACTGTTCTCAAACCGGCAGACTTGAATACGTCACAGATCACGTGTCGTCTCAACAAGTCTGGCGCGCATTGGAGCGTAGCGCTTAGCTCTGCTGCTCGATATTGCGAAACCCGATTGCCAACTGCTGGGGAGCGAAAGGTCAAAGTCACGGAGCTTCATCGTCAGAGTGGCAGTTCTCTTTGCTCCACCAAGGTCCAAACTGGTAGAGGTAGTGATGCTTTACGAGGATAGTACTGCCTGCAACTGTCGTTCAAGACGATGAGAATATCTTGCGTCTTAAGAGCATGTTTTGGGAAATAGTTTACCCTGTGAATACAGCTTTATGAATTAGCGCAACTTGCGTGTATTAACCTACAATGCTAGATATCTACGCTGCAGTTGTTGCTCTTGCCTGTAACGGAGCGCAATCTCGAATGTTGTTGCTCCGTTTTCGTGCCATTGTTCTGCTCACATTTCAAATCAAATTCTCCACTTACCTTTTGATGCAAATTTTGCTTTTACTCTGCCAGTTACTCAAAATCATACTTTTTTTATCAGAGATGTGTTATCTTTGAAGCAGACTTGTCTTGCGAATACGACATGCATAAAGACTTGCAGAAGAACATACACGGCTACCTGTGCACAATGTTTTCGTTTTCCTGTCCAGGGTTCTTCCTTTCTGCTAGTCGTCGGTCTTGAAGAAAATTCCAAAGGGCAGAAAACTCGCGAGCTTGTTCTATGTTTGATTTCTAACAGTGTAGTGACTTAGTGACCTATCCGATCTTTTTGAGCACGCCACCTATATTATTGCACGTTGTTTTACCTGAGACCCTGTGCAATAAAAGTAAGTTTGGAAATCTACGACACGAATGAATATACTTTTTCACCAACTCGTAACACATCAAAAGACTTGTTCAGTCAATCGGTGTAATTGCAGATTTAACGGAAACGAGGCAAGGCAGAAATCTAGAGACGAGAGTGTTCACGGTCGCAGAACGGTGTTGACCCTAAAACGAGCTTTTGTCGCGGTCGGACAGTTTTGGGTCGTTTGGCTTCCGTCTGACCTGCGAGCAATGCGCGGTCGCTGACGTTGAATGTTTGCAGAAGATGAATCAACAAAACCTATCTAGAAAAGCCCAAAGATCCAACGGGTGTTCCCTTCCATTTTTCAAGCTAAAGACTACAGTCAATTTCTCCACTTTCGTGTTTTTTGGACTTCGAAGACGTTTCTGGAAGCTGAAAGTTAGTGCAAACAGAGCGTAATATAAAATTAGTTCTCATAAACCACAATCGCGACCAAAATCAGCCACGGCCTGGTTTGTAGGTTTGGTTTGCTGCGTGGAAAACTCTTTGGTAGAATTCAAGTTGTGATATTCCATCAGCAAACCATTTATACCAAATTAATGCCACTTGTTTATATGCACAACAATTTTCCAAGGAAGCATATTAGATAATCGAGAATAGAAATATCATTGTTTAATGTCACGTTTTTCTCTTCACTTTCAGCGCAAACTACTGTATTGTTTGTGTGTGAATTCGTTCGATAAACTTGTTCATATTTTTGTTTGCCGCAAAGTGGTTTGAGGTAGTCCTTAAAAGCAGAATGCACCATTTCAAAGCTAGTGAACTTTTTGCAATTTTAGCGTCGTGCAGCGGCATTCTAACTAGATGCCGTGGATATGGCATTTCAGTGCATTTGATCGAAATTGCGTAAATCTTTTATGAAAAAAATTGCAAACGTTGCAGAGTTGAAATTCGTTGGTTTTTGAAAAGTAGCTTGCAGTTGTGAAAATGCTGCAAGCCACGGGTTTTTACTATGACGATTGTGTATTTCGTATGAGTTCAGAATTGGCTCAGCTTGCTGATCAGCTCTTGACCTAGTGGGTAGGCTTGCTACTGCTAACCTTTGTGTATACGTCTCTTCAAACACATAGGAGGTGTGCGTTGTAAATTTTTTTGCGTCTGCGACTGGCACCTTTTTGCACCTATACCTACTGAGTGACTTCCGTTGAAAACCGACCACGCTTAAGGCGACAACTCGCGCGAATACAAAATATGAAAAAGCACCGCCAACTGGGTCGATTCTCGTTGGGTTGCGAGTGATTCTGCATCTGTGACAACAAGATCGAAACACGATGCGCATTGACCAATGACCACCCAGCCTCTTAAGGGATATTGCAACATACTACATTGGTCACAAATGACTTGCGCGTCTAACGCTCTCGAATTACGGTTTAAAGATTGAACATCGTTTCATCTAGCAAACGATTTTCATCTTTTCCATCACTGACAAAAGCAACGGCCAAAGCCAACGAAGTCAAAGGCATAACATAGATGTTTCGGTCCGTACTGGTGCTGGTAATGGTGTTTGCCTCAACATCTTCGTTATGTCTTTGGGTTCGCTTGCTTTGGCCGTTATTTTCATCACCAGGCTGTTCAAGCTTCTGTTTTACATAATTCTTCTAAAAACTTCTGTGGATTTGTGGGTAGCGCTATACACCGAGCGTTTTTAACTTTAGACAATGTCGGGAGATACGTTGTTAACTGTTTCCCAGTCCCTAGAACTAATAAACTGTTCAGTTGGTCTAATATCATTGCCTTGTTTCTGCTGCTGATTTGTTGATGTAATGTTTGATACAATCGCGGTGTGCTGCTCAGACTCTAAACACGAAGAGGAAGGAATACAATTTTTTTGAAAAAAACCCAGGAGATCATGGAATGTAAACCTGTTCGCTCAAGGTTTTGGTGCAAATGCATATGAATAATTTACTGTTTTTAAGTGTTTTGCTGTTTTAAGTGAAAAAACTGTTTTGAGTGTTTTGCAGGCAGTATAGTACCTAAGTTTTGACACAAGTCAAGGCATAGCGCACCTTTTTGAAAAAATATACAAAGCTTGGAAGTAGCTCTTTCATGATCATCGAGATGTCAGTGTTTTTGCCACCGGGCATCTCTCAGGAGGAATACTGGAATCAGCTGGATCAAACGAATGAGTGACTGCTGACTGCACGGTTTCAAGGAGTTTAAAACATCTCATTGGCACTTTTGTCAATTCTGGATGCCAGATTGCAGATTTCAGATATTGTTCGATTTCTACCAGCTCGCAAAGCCCGTTTGCAGTTTTCACAATTTATTCCTTTTACCAAGTAAACAATAGTTATCAAAATCTTGTGAAAGGCATCAGATGATTTGTACAGCAGACAAAGCTGCTTGAACCAAGAAAAAAAGTCAAGAAAAAAAGTTTGATGAAACGTAAAAAAATTGCAAAATGAAATGGAAAAGACTCAATAAAAAATTGTTGACAAAATTGTTGATAACTTCACATCTGGCAAATTGGTAGTATGATCACCTTGGCATTCTTGGCAAATATATAATACGGAACTGAAGCAATTTCGCTCATACGCCATTTTAGGTGTGCAACCACTGTAAATGTATTGTCCCAAACTGGAAGCAGGCTTTATTACTACCATTTTCAAACCTTTTCGCTGTTTTTGAGCATACGGGCTGTAGCTTCAGTACAGACTCTGTGTACCTGACGTATAGACATTTGCCCCAGTCAGTTTTGTGTGATCTCAGCGTTATGTCGAGAATCATTTAAACTGATGTTTAACCTAAATTGCTAGGCTAATGCACAAAAATTTTCTGAAAACTAGTTTTTTGTTCATGGGATAAAGGTAAGCTTGTATTGGCAATAGTGGTTACGCTTAGCTTAAGAAAATTAAAATTCTCACTGCTGGCAATGCGGCATGCTCAGAAGAAGAAGTTTGTTATGCTGCCATCAACTCTGTTCAATTTTCTGTATTTGAAAGTTTTGCAAAGCTGTGTCTTATTTTGTTAGTGGTTCGTCGACGAGAAGCTGTGGTTAAACAGTAGTTGGCGACCACGTGCTACTGAACTAAAAGCGCGCCATTTCGAAATTGATTTAAATTTCTGTGTTATTTTCTCTGCGCGTTGAAGAGCTGCCCTTGAAAAAAATTAGTTCCAGAATGCAGTTGCGCATTTTCGACACTTTGCTTTTCAGTAGCTAAACCGACTAAAACATTGTGCACTTAAAATTCGGCCTTTTAAACGCGATGCTTAATTGCTAACACGCTTGCACGAAACTGTGGAAATCTGGTCTTGAGTTGTGATACTACGAACTTCTTCCAAATGACAGTGTCAGCTTGCTTGGTTAAACTGTAATTGCAATGAGCACTCTTAACTCAACCCTTTGCCATGAACACACACTGAGTGACGTTAACTAAAGTATCACACACTGAGAGTTTTTTCACGTAATTTCTTAGTTAAAGCTCGTAAACCCGCTTGTAAAGAAACTACGCTAGCAAGAGGATGTCTATCAGCATGCCTAGCATATCATCTTTGTTTGTCCTTATTTTGAAGAACTATGTCTTATAAAATATTATTGTCCTTATTTCTAAGAAATATACTTAAATGTGATTTGCGTCCTTATTTTTTCCTATTTTCTGCACCCTAACAAGTTTAAATAGGCAATATCTGATTAACAAACATACCATTTTCATCTCATCTTGAACGTTCTGTAATCAAGGTTTTGTGAGGTCATAAAATTAGTGTAATTTGCAGCACAAAGACATAACGCATTCTCAGGCATTGTTAGCACTGTAAGCTTTCTAGGCTGCTCAGGAATCTGAGGAAGATTAATTTCGTAGTGCAGGCTTACCATTGAATTGAGTCAAGAAATAAGCAAACGAAAGACACGTTTTCTGTGACGATTGCAAGAGGCAATTCTAGATGCACGAGTTTTCTCTAAGAATAAGACATTGCTGAAGCAAATTCCGCCTGGAGATGAATATGCAAATACATGATCTGCAAGGGCGTACGCAAGGGGGATTGGGATTAAAGCACCCCTTTAGTTTGATATGTTAAAAAAACTTTATTACCTGCCAACAGGAGATTAATTGTTTTCGCATACTTTCGCTTGTTAATTTGTCGACTGAATGCAAAAATTGTAGTTGTAAATGCTCTGACTTAGTGATGAGTGTGTTTTGCTCCCCTGTTTTTGACGTTCATCCTGTCATTTTTGCGGTTATGAACTGCCGCGTCGCAGCGTTGAGTGTATTTTCTGACTTGGAGCGCTGATAGTTTATATTCAATGCAATAACACATAAAATAAGGAGAGTGCATGTGGAAGAATATGCATATTGTGTCAACAAACTTTGCCAAAATGTTGGTTTGGAAACATGAATATTAAGTCAAATTGTGACATCACAAACAGCGCACACCTAATACAAATAACCACCATATGCCACTGAATGAAACACCCCATGAAAATTTTCTGCGTACGCCACTGATGATCTGACGTTATAGTCGTGCAAACAAACAATTTCATCAACTGTTGTTTCATTTTGGGTAGGAAAATCAAATTTTCCCCAGTCGTCCTTATTTTTAGTTCTAGATCGATTGGTAGCCCTATAGTGTACAGCAAACCTTCATCAACCAAATGCATTGTGACCTCAAAGGCATTGTGATGTCACATAAATTGTACGGGAAAAAAGTATGACCAAGCCGTTCCATGCGAAAGACCTATACTCGATTGGGTTTCTACACGAGGTATATTTTTATTTCAACAAACGTAGCCTACTATATTTTTGCTTTTCAGAAACACGTCAACAACCCCCAGGTATAGGCTCACGGACCCCGCTTAGGAACCTGGTTTAAGAGAAAGCGATTCATTACATTTCAATTTCATCATTAATGCAGGTTTGTTGTGAATATGCTTGTGAATGTAAAGCTACAACACCATCAGAGTAATTTATTATGCGATTCCAAAAAGCAATTAACGTCAAGTGAATTAAAAAGCTATAAAACCGTAATGGTCTTTTAGTCGCAAGAATACTTACGCCGTACTTCTACTTCTTGTGGGTGGTTTCATGTAGTTGTAGAAGTGCCTGTAATCCCTACTTGCGTCAAAAGTGCGTGGCATATGTAAAATACTTTTGTGGCAGCTGGTGTTTCTTAATAAGCAGGCTGATGCTGTCAAATTTGGGAATAGCAGCTTAAGAAATCTTGTGTTTGATCGTAAGTAACTTACTATTCATATCTGCAACGTGGAAACAAATTCCTGCTGACCAATTCTGACGGCTCATTTGGTTGGTTGATGGCATGCTGGACTTCCGGCAATAATTTAGGCCTGTCATACGTTTTGTTTCTACAGATGTGAAATTGTATTTAAGACTGAATGCAAGGCGCTGTGTGCGTTGTTGGTTTGTTGATCGGGTGTAACCGCTGTCTGCGGTTACGGCGCCTGACATTCAATGACGCAAATCCGTTTTCTTGGCCCATTTCTTTGCTTACAAGACGGTTGCGGATGCTTCTGCGTCTGTTGCGCCTACAGAAGAGGTCCACCCGTTCTAGGAAAGCGGGATCCACTGCCAAAATGTTTTTGCTTTCGCTAATGGCATCTCCGTTTCGTCTAAAGCCGTTAAAATCCCGAACCCAAATATCTTAACCATGACTGCTGCACAGATTTGAAGCCGCAAGCGGCGCGTTTGGTACGCGCTTGTATTCAGTGTTCCTTCGTTTTCGGGGTAAAAGCTGTGCATGACTCACTGCGACCTCTGTGAATACACCTTAGATACAGACGTCCTGGTTAGGGGTTTTTGGGTGTCAATTACAAAACCAGATCAGCCTGTATTATAGACTAATCACAAAATTGCTGAAAACGAAGGAAACACACACCAAAGTTTCTGTTAGTCACACACTGGATTTTTGTAAGTCGTTAACGCTTGCTTATCCGTGCTTTACTTGTAGAAGATGGGATTCATGGCTGTATAGGGTCTGAAAGTTGTTACTCCACAGAATCGTGACCCTGGAGGCATCCAAGGTGGACCACAAAAGGTGATAGAAGTTCGCTCGGCTCAGGATATATTTCAGAATAAACTGTTTTTTAATTAAACAGTTTTATACCGAGGCAAGGTTTTGGAGTGACGTTTCTGCACAAAATTACAAACATGGATATTTCGTCATTGTTGGAAAAAACGTTTTCAGCATAGCCTGACGTCACGAACAGGCCACATCAAGCAAAAAATGACCACCTTAGGCCACTTGCTGAACCATCAGTGATCGTCTCACCAGAAGGGTCACCGTATGCCACTGAAAGACAGCAAGTTTTCGTTTTGTAGCACTTTGAAACGTAAATCCGTCTCGTATGGCCGCTGCGTTCTTGCAACTGTGTTGTGCTTTTGAATGTGCGTTATACGAAATTTCACCCGGAGCAATACTTGGTGTAAAACTAATTCCATATCCTGGCTGTTCCCGTTGCTTTTGTTCAGACCTGTGAGAACACAACCACAGGCTTGACCTGTGCTAAAGTAGGTTGTAAGTTGCCACTGCAATGGTGAGCCTTATGTATTAAAATGGGGGACGTTTTGTCCAAAAAGACTTGTGTGGTTTGCTTGACCACCATTCGTCCTTGCGCTTGCCGTAGTTGTTTTTCATCTAAAGTTATCAACAATCCAGGGAAAGTTTTTTTGTATTGTTTTTTAGCCAACGTCGACTTCTTTGCGCTTATTTGTCAATGTAAGTCGACACTGGCTATGTACAGAATTGCGATTGTCGTGTTTTTAACACAAATCGTCATTTCAGGATTTTTAATCCTTGGTGGATTTGAGAATGCGGTTGATTTCAAAAGTTTTATTTGTTATCTTTCAAAAACTCACCGTTACAGAAATATTTTCGTTTTTGGAATATTAAAACGGCATGAACTCCCGATTTCGAGCCTAGCACAATTTCGAGTCCAAGACGCTCCTTTCAGGAAAAATCGAATTGTGGGCTTGCTCGACTTTGATGGCCAAATACTCCGGCAGAGATGCATCAAGTTGAACGGTTGGGGCTGAGTTGACCTTGAGTTGATCTTGGTGATACATTAACTGTCGCGGCCGCAGCGAACGCATGTTTGCGTTTTCTTTCAAGTTGCAATCTGAGGTTATGAACTTGCTCGAGTTTTTGGTCGCCACTTTGCAACGGGGGTTTTTGAATAGTTGGTGAAACCTGGAAAGTTGTTGTGTCATTTGACGTACAGCACGAAACGCGAGGCTGTTCTAGGCCTGGCAAAATTTTTCCTTCAGCCAAAATGGTCCCGCGAAAGTTTTGACTATTGAAGAAATACGCCTTTGATAGATTCATGTTAAGTGGCGTGTGAGCGTTCCGCTTGTTCGACTGAAGCTTCAATGCAGTGATTTAAATCAGTGGTTCTCAGCCTTTTTAGTGATACACCCTTTGCGCAACATTTGTCTATCAAGTACCTCTTGACTGTAATCATGAGCACAACAAATAGAAATGTATCTACGATTATTGTACTTTCACGTTAAAATTTCATTATTAAGACAAAAAAAATCGTATACCCTCGGAGCACCTTTGCGTATCCCAAGGGGTACGGGTACCCCCATTTGAGAACCACTGGTTTAATAAAACAAGCATGATTATGTGCGACAAGGGATGGTATGTTAACGCTTCTTTCACATTTTGTGATTTTCCGTGTGCAACCCATGGACTTGTCATCAATTAAACAGAATGAGAGCTAAAAAACGAAATTATTTTACCAGCCCACCCCGACGCTTTGTCAGGTTATGCCTATGGCTGCGAGCGATTATTTTTGCTCGCTGCTTTAGGCGAGAACAAGCACGTGATGAAACGAACGCTGTTGAAGGACGGGTTTCTTGCGAATGACGAGCTGTCAAACCCTTTTTAAAAATTTATGCTCTCTGCGAAACTTATTTCATCTTTGCTCTTGCTCTTTCCTGCTTTACCTGTAATGGTTTTAGCTTCATTCTACAAGCATTCGCGGAATATGCGTCCGCGCATGCAGAGTTCGTTCCCTGTATATGAACGCTACAGCATGCAAGTTTTAGTTTGCTTTTTTCATGAAGCTTTGAGCTAATGCTTAAAAAAGCGAATTGCTTATAAAATTCCCAAGCAAATCACATCAACTCGCTGTGTTTTCCCGCATGTTTTTGCCTGTGGTCCGCTACGACGTCTTATTATAGATCAGCGTGTTAGGTTCAAATATAGGTGAAATCAATACGTGCTGGAAAAAAGCTTCAAGCGTGGCAGGGACGCCCTTTGCGACACGCTTGCTCATTTCGAGAAAGAACCCCAAGATTGAGCAAGTACAACAGGGTTACCTTGGGACTTTTGCATCACGCAAGTTTGAAATCACAGGTTCGCGTATCGATGATGGTTTTGCTTGCTGCATGCGTCAGCAGAAACCAACGTGCTGTGGTACGTTTGCAATTGGGAACATTTTAATCTCCGTCCGATTAAAGTGTTTAATAGAAAGATACAGGTGCTGCCAAACTAACGCATTAGGTGGGATATAATTTGCTTTCACTCAAATGAATGATAGAGAAAACTGACAAGACGCGTTTTTTAAGTTTGCGACTTCAAAGCTGGACAAAAACAAGGAAATTTTGAAAGGGCGTTTCGTATAATTTTACGAGACGTCAAAGCGTGAACTTTTGATCCATAATCTTGTTTTTTGTTTAACAGGTTTCATTGCATTAATTAACAGCGTTAAATTTTAAGGTTTCGCACACGCATCCAACAGTCTGTAACTGTGGCATAATCTGAATTTGGCGATTGACTTTCCGGCCTGGTCGCTTGATGAGGGCGTCAAGGATGCTTAAGCTTGTTCTCCCCGTCATGAAAATATCTTCGACGTAACAACTGCTGCATGAGGCCCACTGCCTCGTCAAAAAATATCTAGCCTCCTTACTATTGCGCAAGTTCTCTTATGCCCTGCGTTGTGCTAGTGCCGTTGGGTGTTAGGCCCTAAAACTCTCTTCGAATAAAACTGTCAGTTCAGTGTTCCACATCAGGAGCCACTGTGCTGATGACCAACCGTAAGTAGCATCTTCACCAGGAAAAAACCTACAGTTGCAAATCCGACATATCTGGGTATACCTCCTCCGAATTCTACGTGCTACCCGTTGTAGTGTAAGAATACAAGCCCAAACAGCTGCTCGTTTAACGTTTTCAGAAGCTCAACGGTGCCAAAGTGCACATGCGTCCAAAGTGAACTCTCAACTAAATGAAGCCCTGCTCACAGTCTCAGGCTGCTTAAGATCCATTCCTACAGGTCTCCCCTTCCTCTGTTGTATCCTGCTCCTCACTACTCGAAGAAATACAATATACCAGCGGCTATATCTCGAAGCTGAAAATCCAAAAATCTTCTCCATGAAGACTTGCACGTATATACGCGCTCCTGACAGACTTCACCCGGGGCGCCCTCTGAGATCGTTCATAAAAACCTCTAGAATCAGGTCTTCTCAAAGTCTTCACCAGCAGGCTGCAACACTCTGTGCAAAGCAAGGTTTTAATTCAACCGATTGGGCTCTGGGCAGTTGGAGACGGTCGGGTTAGAGATTAGAGTCAAACCTCTGCAGCAAAGTGTTAAACTGGGTTCGATCCAACCCCTACGGTTCGACGGAGCCGTTTCAGGGGTTCGACGGCGGGACAAGCCCTGGTGACTACACCCACGGTAAAGACTACTGTATAATTGAATTTAAACTGTTGATTTATTTCATTTCAGTAAACCATTTTTACTTTCTGTTATATTGAGCAAAAAGGGGATTCAACAAAAGCTTGGGAAACTACGTAAGAGATCGGCGTGTTTGTAAAGGTTGCTCTACGGAAAGGGGCAAGCCGAAGAGAAAAACCGCGTGTGTGGAGATATAACACTGCCAGCTACACCCTCAATCACTGCACCGTCCTGGCTCCACCACGAAGCACCTCCATCTGATTGAATATACGAAAATCTTCATTTTAGATCCAATCGCAAAAGCATCTGCTCTCAGTCCTGCGTATACGAAAGACGAAGAGCCGGATTGTTTTGGAAGTGAGGGCCCATATCATTCAAAAAGTTCTTAACTTACCAGGCCTTCAAATGTTTCCGTGATCCAAAAAGATCCACAAACTTTTATCCAAAATTAAGGGCATGAGCCAGGTATGGAAGCCAGCATTCACATGTACATTCTATTGGAGTAGGCCAGCAACAACGGCTTTTCTCTGAAAGCCATGCCCCGTGGCTTGCGGTAGCACCAAATCTCGAGGTCAGCGCGATGATTGCGCGCGAAAGTCGATAAGCAAGTTACGCCATGGCTCCTGCTTTTTTCGTTAAGACATTTCGGTCATTTGTTTTGAGACATTTCGGTCATTTGTTTTGAGACATTTCGGTCATTTGTCCCATGGTAGTATTAGAACTCGCCGTAACAGTATTCAATAGCCGATATTTTAAGACATTGTGACTGAATTGACTTAATTTTTTTCGGTCATGTGAAAATAAATTCGGTCTATGACCGAAAAAAAACTGGCGTGGCTCTATGGCTGCAATGCAGCGTTGCCCTCTCAAAGACGCACACAACGTCAGTGGTGACTCGTGAGGTTTCCGTTCATCGTAATTCCTTATCTTATCCAAATTTTTTCGACACGCTGGTAGAGGTACTACGAAGGATTTGAACCAACCGCTTCGTTTTCCGTTCGAATGCAACTTGCGTGTGAACCGAAAGTGAGATGTTCTTTTTTCATGCAATGACTCAAATTCTGGCACAGGAATGCTTAACCGTGCAAGCGAAGGGAAAGCCGCCAGTACGACCTCAGAAACACGATACTCTTGTCGGCAATTCGGGAAAGTTGGCCTTGAACACCATTTCATAAATCGTGACCGGACTTCTGTGGAGCCAATATGCAAAGCCGCCACCCACAAACCCGATCTCTTCGTGAGGAAAAGCAAGAAAAGTCGCAAGCTCGAGTTTATGGGTGTTGGAATTGGCAGTAAAAGCGCCTGTGCTAAAATTTAGTTAATTCTTTTAATCTTGCAAGCCATAATATCCGTATCCACACAGTTATTTCTCGAAATGTAAAGGAGAAAAAAATTGTTTGCTAAAAAACAAGAAATGTCGCTCTCGTCGATACAGCAAAGCGTCGATGCTGTCATTCCCAGGTAAGTTTAGTTTGCTTCGCATACAATTGCTTGTTTCGTGGAAAAGTGTCTAAAATGAAATCGTTATGCTTTGGTGTGGCAGCAAAACTTTTCCTCAGATCCTTGTGGTGCATACCGTGTGGCGTGTCACTGCTGAGGTAGTAGGTTGTATAGCTGGTACGGTTTACCGCACAGCAGCTATGCAGCTCGCTGGCTCACCTGTGGCCGCTAGCCATCATCTTCGATTGTCACGTTCAATCAAAATCGAGTCGTAATTGCTTTTCCATTGGAGCTTGCTTGGTGGTAGTTTCAGTCTATCTGTACCAGTTTTGGAGGGTGATGTCCCTGAGACCCTAAAACGTGACTTGCAATCGATTTAGCTTCACGAATTAGGTTCTCGGTGCATGTACCATCCAACCATGCACTTGAGCAGCAACGTGTGAGGGAGCAAGCCATTGCTGCTTGTCAGCTAAATTAGATAGCTGCCACAAGCTGATGCCAACCCATCCGAGTGAAGCAAACGTTCCTAAGTTATTTTCCACATGACATGAAATTAAAAAAGTGCTGTTTATGGAATTTGTTCATAAATATCTGTTTTGTGCAGTTTAGCGAAAGGGGTTTCATCTCATACAGGCCCAAATGGTGAGATTTTTTAAGGAGGGCGGGTAGCTGGTGTTGTGAGAAACAGATTGCAGAATCGTTCCTGGGTCCCTACACTCCAGTGGTACCCAACATGTGGAACGCGAAAGGCCTTCAAGATGGTGCGCGAGTAGGCCTACCTCCTCATTCTTCACAAAAAAACTGTATTAACCAGGGCCGCAACCAGCTGGTATTTTCGGGGGGGGGGGCAAAATGCTTGTAACTTCTTGTACCTAACAACTAAACATGTTTTTGAAATTTTCGGGGGGGGGGCGATTGCACGGTTGCCCCGGCCGCTTGTTGCGGGCCTGGTATTCACAGCTTTTGCTTTTACTTACCGGGTTCTTTTTATAAATTCCTGCATTTCTGTGCACTTTTCTTATTGGTTTTTAACAATTGCCATTGTATTTCTCACAACAAGTTTCTACATGTCGCTTTTGTGTCAAGTCTACTGTAGTTTTCGAAACTTTTGATCGAATGAGTTTTCCTGGAACAAGGTGGTACGCGGTGACAGCACGGGACCCCCAAGTGGTACACGATCAGAAAAAGGTTTGAACCGCTGCTCTGCTGCCTCAGAGCAACTCTGCACGGGCATTCGGCCTAGAAACGTGCACTCGTCACACTGGAGATAAGAGATATAATCCAATTGCTGTACTGTACAAAAAAGGCAAAACAATTATCGTCTATACAGAGAATACGATGCACATAAGCTTGTCCCGGTCGAAAGCTCATCACGTCAGTCCCTGCGCTTGTCTTTTCAATTCACTTGCCGGTCGCTTTGTTCTGTCTGCTGTCACTTGTGTAGTGTTGCCCAGGCATTTGAACTTCAACCCTACGTTTATAATGCAAGCCGAAATGTAAGCTCTGCTGAGATGAAATAACAGCAACACTAAATCACATGCCAAAGTCAACATTTGATTCTGCGTTTCCCACCGTGATGCAAACGCTGGCACGATCGCACCTACCTTTCCAATAAATTGGAGTTGTGAAGAAGGTGCTGGCTACGGGTACACGCGTTTGCTGGAGTTCAAGACCAGCGGCTATAGCTTTGATTTAAAATTGTTTTCGCGGTCAGTTTGTAAAAAAATACCGTCACTGGTGCTTTGTTCAGAAGACGACATCAGTGCAGGTAAATTTTGCGGGTGATTGGTTATCATCCTTTTTGAATCAACGCTATACATTTTTGTATCTTCATTTATCAGCAAATTTGCGCGTAGAAGAGTGTTTAAACAAAATGTGTTTAAACGAAAATGTTTGAGTCATAAATCGCTGGGGATGCTCAGTTCTTCGCAATAATTGATTAGCCTTCAATTTGCTAAATGGTATTTCACTGCTCAGAAAAAGGCGAAAAGGTTGGGATCAAATATCGTTTGTATTCAGTGGGGCACGCAGAAAACTTTCGTGGGGGGGGTTCATTCAGTGGCATATGGTGGTCATTTGTATTTGGTGTGCGCTTTTTGTAACGTCACAGTTCGACGTCATTTTCATGTTTTCAAACGAAGTTTGTTGACATAATAGGCATATTCTTCTACACGCACTCCCTTATTTTTGTAAAAATCAAGCCTTATACATTCCCTTATAATAAAGTTTTTGTAAAATATTAAGCTGAAGGGGGGGTTTTAACCCTAAAACCCCCCCTTGCGTACGCCCTTGTTTGTATTCGACCAGGGCCTTCATTACACAAACACCACTAACCTACTTATAGAAATCTCCAGGCTTCAGAGATCATCTGCGCATCAATCTGATCTTAAGCACTTCCATAACAACAACCAAATTATAGTTGTTCAGTTGCAGTCGTGAAAGTGCATTTCTATCTGGAAAACCTAAGAGTTGGTCTCCAGGCTAGGTTTTAGTTACTTTAGGTCATTTAGTAACTAAAGCCCAATGATCCTATGGTTCCTAAAGGATCAGTGGGCTCAGGAAGCATGCACTGCCCATGTAATCATCCAACAAGTTGAACGTAATCTTTCTTAGTTTAGGCTCAAGCTACTCTAATACCTTCTAATTTTTTAGATGAAGTCAAAGTCAACTTGTAAATTACTATAAAGGCTCTCAATATGTCTGGTAATTAGAGCGTTCACCATTGTCAATAAAATCCTGATAGCGAATGATAGTTTTTCAAAAGTCAACTCGGAAAATTTCCCACTGTAACTTTAGCTTCAGTAGGTTAACTTGCGTTTTGGTCTATTTTGTTGAGTAAGCTGGCCATAAACCGGAATAAAGTAGGTTAACACCGTCTCTGCTATGCTGCTTGATATCACGTAAGGTAGGTGCGCCTAGCCGTATTGTGTCAAGTAGACCTTTCCTAGCGGTAGCGAAGTAAAAACACGTAGGTGATCATCGGACTGTTACACAACCTTCTTTAATTGCTTTTTGAAGTGATATTGATTTAGCAGCATACGTCCATACTCACTAAAACCTACCCAACGCGACAAGAAATTGTGTATTCAAAGAAATATCAACGCTTTTAGCAATTCGTTTGTTTCATTGAAATTTTTTTATTAGGTGTCGTAAAACACGCCAAACCCCCAAAAATTCTTAGCACCGAACGCTTTTTGGACGAAAACCGCCCAAAGCCACGGGAAATGTTGTGTTCAATGTAAAAACAATGCTTTCAGCATTCTGTGTGAATTTCAATTCAACTTGTTTTATTACGTGAAGATTGAAGCACAGCTTGAAGGCTTGAAATGCTTGTTCGGAAATACTAAAGTAAGTTTCAAACCTAACACTTAACCACGTTTCATAAAATTCTGAAAAAAGTTTTTCCGCGGAATAAGGGAAGATCGCAAATAAATTCTGATGGCATATTCTCTTGAATCGACGTACTAGTGAGATAACAAATAATATGAACGTAGCGCAACTGGTGTATGGAAGAGTATCCGCCAAGCCTTCCAAAGTTTCGATTAGTTTAGTTGCGCTCTTCGTTCAGGGCACTGTACCAATGTCGATGCACCACTGCAGTCGCACGAAACGAAATCTAACTGAACACGAGTCTTATTGCACCAGTCATGCGAAAACAAAATCTGCAAAACAACTATGCTGGCTGGTTGTATGTTTAAAGCAGGGCTGTGGAACCGGAACTGAAATTTCCGGCTCCAGCTCCAACATCTAGAAGTTCTTGGCTCTGGCTCCAGAACGAACGATTTGGTTTATTAAAAACTAAAAACCACTTATATATGTACAACTCGCTTGCCTCACAAACTATGTCTGTGAAAACGGAACCCAAATTTCAGGCTCCGGCTCCACCATCTGAAAGATTGTGGCTCCGGTTCCAGTCATCCAAAATTGTTTGAGCTCCGGCTCCACAGCCCTGGTTCAAAGAGAATATGCGCTCAAGTCTGTGCGATTGGGGGCTAAGCAAAAACAGGAAACACTACTTGGATATTTCAGAAATTGCCTGACGGGACATAGAAATTTTCACATGCACCTTTGTGTTTTTCATTGAGTGGATCTGATGGCATCTAACGTCTGAGACACTTGCAAGATTATGGGCTAACTATTTTGTGCGGAATAGCAGTTCTTTGTTGTGCAGTATGCTGATGTTAATGGCAAGTATTGACAGTGGTGAGCGCTTGCGTGTTACGCCTCTAGCTTTCAAGAAATACTGCATGACTGTTAATGGCGCAGCTAAGGGAAGTGCACGCTTCCAAAAAATTGTTTTCTCCGATTCGCTTCCTGAGTTAGGCGAAAAAAATATACTTCGTTAAAGCTTTGCAAAAGCTTGGTGTTGTCTCACTGGGCCGTTTGTCACCTGTGTGAGCTTGTATTCGCACACCACAACGGGTAGCACATATTGTTCGAAACAGCGTTTACCCTGTGATTGGTGACAGACGCGTCGTACACAGCAGTAGTGGCTACACTGCAAAATTTAGGTAGCTCACCTCACTGTCGCTACAAATGAGGAGAAAACAGATTTCTCGACCTAGGGGCGTGTAGAGGTATGGTGATGCACAGATCAATTGATTAATTGCATTCCCCCCTACAAAAATTATAGTATTGAGGAATGTGAAAAAATACAGGCATTTGAAATACTGTACGTAAAAACTAGTGTTGACAAGAAAACAAGTTTAGAAAAATGAATCAAAAATATTTCAAAGAATATTTTTTGTTTCTAATGCGTTAGCCTTTTGTAATTTGTTTTATTCTGTAGGCCTGAGACATGTTTATAACCAAAATTCTTCTATTAATGGGTATGCATTGAGGAACCAGATATTGCATCTATGCATGCAAACAAGTATCAGATAGGTCCACCAAAAGGATAGCACTTGTGAGGTATGATAGGAGACGGAGTTATCTATTTTTTGTATTATAAATAGCACCTGAAATTGTACAACCGTACAGTTTGATGCATTGCTGTCCTTTATGATATTCTTAACTATAAAGACTACAGACTACAAGTCTCAGATTAACAATAGGCTAGCAGGAATCCGCCAACCTGCAAAGGGGAAGAGGGCAGGGTGTAGCCTAAGGCTTAAGATAACGATGGCAGTGCTTCATCTCCCTCTCGGATCGCTTAACATGCATTTGCATTGCCCCCCTCAGACAAGTTCCCATCAGATCCATGCAGCATGCGATAGTACAGTAGCCTTACAATACGAAGAAGCATCTAGTTAAAGCATTTTAATAAAGCATTTTAATTTTTGTAATTTAACTTTTTGGATGCCCGGGGCAGTCGCTTCGTTCGCCCCCTCTACACGCCCTGGTTCGACCGCACAGGATTTAACCCCAAACAGTATCAACTCTACCGCTATCGAACCCTACAAAGGGGATTCCAATGAAGAAATTGGTTCCACTCCAAAAGCGAATCCCAATCTCGTAATACACAAAAAAGTAGCTGTGATTTAGCTCCACGTTTGACGTAAATTATAGCATGTGAAAACAACAGTCATTTCCAGCATGCATACGTTTCTGCGTGGAAAACTATAAGTCGTTGAACACTTTATCTGCTCAACAATTCAAGATTAAAATTGCTGCGCAATAATGGTGATATTTTTCAAAAAGTGGCCCAGACTTCTCAGCCACTGTATTCATAATAACTGGTGCCAAGCGCGAACACAAAGGGTCAAAAACGTGTCGCGTCGACTAGTTGAAATCTATCAAGTGCTGCCTTTTGGCCTTTGTGTTAAGTTGCATTAGAGTATGTCTTGACATCATGGACGTGATCAACCTTAGGGGACGTTCGAAAGCGCGACTGGTAGTAAAATGCATGCGTGATAGTAAAAAGGAATCATGTGCAATTCCAGCCATGACGTGACGTTAAACAGAAAAGAGTTTACTGGTCAACTGTAGAACTCGCCGTTTCTAGATCTGTGAGAGAAGGTTCTAGGACAGGGTTCTCAGCCTTTTCAAGCATGTAGCGCAATTGTTAAACAAACAGAAGGTCCGTGGCCCGCATGTACAAAGTCTCCAATGCAACACGTGCACATAGCAGAAATGAAAACAGCTAAACACAAATGTTTGAATAAAACAGCGTGCCCTGCAATTAAATGGGAAGGCTGACCTAATTGTTGTTAGAAGCATGGATATTCGAGGCTCAGGGAGTTTGTTGCAGAAAGGTAGATATTTGCATAGTTAGAAGCATAGATTTTTTGCGAAGAGGTCCAACGCCGGAACAGCGGTAGGGCTGGGGGATAAAATAGTTGAGGGCAATGGAAGCTTGTTAAAAAATCGTCAGCAAAAATGTTTGTTTCTATGCAGCAACAATGTTGCCCTCAAAAAAAATAACTGAAAATATAGAAAACCATTTTGCATTTTCTGGGTGTGAATAGCTGCAATAAATTGCTTAAAGGCCTATCTTGGTCAACCGTGAAATCACCTGTGATATGGGAAGGTGGGGCACAGTCGTCTTTTTTGATTTATTCAAAAAGTTGAAAACGTTGAACTTTAAAGTTTCCATGGTGATTTAGTCTCATACCAGCCATAGTACTAAAGTGAATTTTTCCTTGATAGGCAGCCGTTGTTACGAGTTACAGAGCAAGTTGTGTTTTTTTCCCAAAAGTAATTTATAAATTTTTGTGACGTTGTGCTGAGGGCAGTGCGACATTATTTGATAATGCCCGATTTTAAATTCTTTTTAAGTTGAGTTGGTACTTCTTCATTTCATGTTTTAGATATGCATGGGGCACACCTTACAAAAAATGGGGCACACTCAACACATTGCCAGTAGGTCAGTCTAAACAAGGTAAAGCTTGAGAGGTTATGCTGGAATGCAGTACAGAATAATTCTAATCTATGAGAATTTTTAAGTTTATGATGTGCTTAGAGGCACACTATGGTAAAGCATGAATTTCAGCATACTGCATTGGATTCAATGTTTGGTAATCATACAAATTTGTTTTGCCATGCAGTGATAGTGGGTAATCAGAATATGAAAAAAGTGTAGAGGCAGTCAGCAAGCGCCTATTATATATGGGATATCACGTGAACATTATGCAATGCATGCAACCCAACTTTTTATTGACCAGTCAGGTGTACCCTGTGGTCATGTCGAGTGTGCCCCATGCCTTGGGAACACTCGACAGAAAAAGTACCCTTTTTAAATTGATTGTAAAAATTTTTCTGAAGGGCGTTGTTTTCATGTTTTGGAATGATATTGTGTATATAGAGTTGCTTTATTGTGTGACAAATTTTGGGCTTGTTTGAACTTGAAATGCTGTAAAGTAGCAGTGGTTGAAAATGCAAACAAGTTTACCCCCTTCCCCTACTGTTATAAAAAAGCACCTCCGCCACCCGTTGTCCCCCTTTTATAAGGTCAGTGGGGTAATCAGGGTTGCGGAACCGTAGGTAAAATGTCCGATTCCGACCTTTCCTAAATTTCCGGTTCCGATACCGACTCCATAGCCCAACGTGAATGAAGTTTGGCTGGCAACAATTTTGTAGCAACTAGCAATAAATGGAAATGAATCCTCCGTTTCAATAAAAGATTAAAAAGAAATTGTACTATTTCAACAGGGACAGGTTAGGATTCCTAACTTAGGACTGCGATGTAAAAAATGATACAATTGGATTTCCGGAGTCGGACAAAAAATCCGACTCCTAGTGTTCTTAGGAATCCGACTTCACCCAAAAACCTCCGACTCGGCAACCCTAGGGGTAATGCTCCCATCATGCCCTCCTCTCGGCGTTCACGGTGTGACACTTCGCGACAAAGTGCGCAGCTGTGAAATCCGCAAAGCTTTCAATGTCGAACCACTTCTGCGAATCTAGAGATCCCAGCGACGTTGACTCGGTCATCTGTCCAAAATGCCCCGGGAAAGATTGGCGAGGTAAGTCCTGCTGGCTATACCCACGGAAAGCGACCAAGAGGGTCGTCCAAGGACCAGATGGAGTGCATATATCTCTGACCTTGCTTGGTCCCGTCTTGGTGCTGAGCCAGCAGAAATATCTGAGATTGCTGTTGACCGTGGGGTATCGAGTCCACCTAGGGCTGCTTGCCCCCGGACCCTCCCCTGAAGAAAAGTGGGCGTGGTGGCATGGTGATTCGCCACATACAACGTTGAATTCGTAATAGCAATAGGAAAGTGAAC